>Ga0187883_10000001_pt1 | contig 251164 bp, 210 predicted proteins | sample June2016WEW_20_1_2_FD_132966 | JGI IMG/M metagenome (GOLD analysis project Ga0187883, IMG submission 132966) | Peatland microbial communities from SPRUCE experiment site at the Marcell Experimental Forest, Minnesota, USA - June2016WEW_20_10 | ecosystem: Environmental > Terrestrial > Soil >...
GCGGGAACCACCAGCCGAGAGGCAAATGCTGCGTAAGGAAATGTTCTGATCAAACAAAGTAGCGCCCTCTCCGAAGCGCGCCCAGAAATGTTGTGCTTTTCACTTGACAGAGACTTACATGGATGTCACCCACCCGGAAGTTATGCTCTGGTAAACACCGGTCAGCTCGGCCCAATTCGGGCAATTCCGGAATTCGCCCTTTGCCCAAAACCTCTGACTTTTGCCTAGGAATTCGAGGTATTGTCGGCTGATTATTGCTGCGGAACCGCCGTCAGCTTGAACGACTCGAAGAAGCGATTCACGTCCTCTTCGCGCCACTCCTCGGTCCTGGGGAACGTTGCCATCAGCAGGTACAAGTGGGTTCCCGCCAGAATCAGTCGCCCGTTCAGAATCCCGCCGCCTGCGTTGCGCGCCACAAACTCCCGGCTCACATGTCCATCGATTTCCCTGCGCGATTCACTCACCAGGTTCGTTTGCGTCCGCCCCAGCGCCCCGTCCCGCGCCATGTCCAGCGTCTTTTCCTGGTCTTCTCCGGCCGCCTGCTCCACCGGAGGATTATCCGCCCAGGCCACGGCATAAGTCGTGTCGGGATCGACCGCCGCCTCGATCATCGGCACCTGCTCCACCACTCCGTGATCGCTATACGCCGGAATCTGCGTCTCGCTCACCGCCGCCGGCATCTGCACCGTGAACCCGTCCGCGCTCCGGTTAACCGTTTGCCATGCCAACGTGCCCGGCCCCGGATTCGCCCCGCCCCCTCGCCCACCGAGCCCAAAATCCGCCCGGTACTCCCACACGAGGTACGCCACCACCCCGATCAGCAGAATCCCAAACACGAGGCTGAGCGGTCGCTTCACTCCTCCAAGAGTGCCCAATCTGCCCCTGTGTTTTCAAGAAGATTCCCCTTTTGGGCCAAATTATGTGCCCGCGGGGCAAAAAATCGGCCAACTCCGCCAATTTCCACACAGTCCGTCCACATCTCCGCGTGTTTACCCTTGCAACCTTTTCTGGGATTAGGCATCCTAAGAAGTAATTAGCAGAGGCTTCCCCAAAATGTCCCGCCAAAGAAAGGCAACAACTCTCTCTTGAGGGTTCTTCGGAACCTCTTCCCACAATCCCCCCTGGTTTCCCTCCCAAAAATGCCTCTCGAGCGGGCCTACCGGAAGGTAGGCCCACATGCTCTCCCTTCTCCAGCTCTGTCATCCTGAGCGACGTCTCGTTTAATGAGACGGAGTCGATACCCTGCCCTGAGTGAGGCTCGCCAGACGAGCCGAGTCGAACGGGGATCTTCGGTTGTTTTTCTAAAACGTCGCCTCTGCATTTCCCGCCACTAAAATCAAAACTGAACAATGCTCTCTTCCTCACGGGCAAAATCCGTATCGGCGCGCAACGCCGCCGATCGCCGCCTGTCGAAGGTCGGCCTTGCGCGAGGCCTGCGCAAAAAATCGTCTCCGCCCGTCAGCAGCCCTCACTTTGACCGCGCCGATCCCGACGAATTAACCGCCCCACCGCCCATCCCTCGCCGCGCCGCCAATGGCGTCGAGTGGCTTCCCGTCCCCGGGTGGGATCTCCCCTGGCTCTGGGCTGGATTCTCCACGCGGAAGGGCGGCCTCAGCCGCGCCTACTGTGCCGAGGGCGCACCGGGCGAACTCAACCTTGGCTTCACTGAAGCCGACACCCGCAAGACTGTCCTCGCCAATCGCCGCCTCCTGGCCCAGGCCGTCACTTCCCGCGCCTCCACCCCTCTCATTCCGCTGCGCCAATTCCATTCCAATCGCATCGTCCGCGCCGTCCGCCCCGATGCCGCACGCTCCCGCCCCCGCAAGGCCGACGGACAAATCACCGATGACCCCGGCTTCCTCCTCGCCATCCAGACCGCCGACTGCGTTCCCGTGCTCGTCGCCGATTGCAAGCGACGCGCCGTCGCTGCCTTCCACGCTGGTTGGCGCGGCACAGTCAAGCGCATCGTCGAATCCGGTGTCGGCGCCATGCGCCTGGCCTTCGGTTCCCAGCCCGAAGACCTGATCGCCGCCATCGGACCCGGCATCGGCCTGTGTTGTTACGCCGTGGGCGAAGAAGTTCTCTCGGAATTCGAATCCCAGTTCTCTTACGCGCGCGAATTGTTCAAGGAAGTCTTCGATTCCGATCCGGTCCGCAAGAAATATCCCATGCTCTTTCTCACGCAGCGCGCGCCCGGCCACTCACCCATCGGTCCCAGCCTTCACGTCGATCTCGTTGAAGCCAACCGCCGTCAGCTTCTCGCCGCCGGCCTCAAGCCCCAATCCATTCAAGTCATCGGCGGCTGCACCCAGTGCCACAACGATCTCTTCTTCTCCCATCGCGCCTCGCACGGCCACACCGGCCGCATGATGGCCGTCATCGGCATTCGCGATGCGCGGAAACACGCCTCCCGCTAATGAGCGAGGAATTTGCTTTTGAGGATTGTGGTCTGCGCTACGAAGCCTTCGCCTCGCCCGGGTTCACCAGGTCGCGCAATTCCTTTGAAGGTTTGAAGTAGGGAACTTTCTTGGCGGGAACGTCGACGCGTGCGCCGGTCTTGGGGTTGCGCCCAATGCGAGGTTTGCGCTGGCGGATGCGAAACGAGCCGAAGCCCCGAATCTCGATCTTGTCTCCGCTTTGCAGGGCGCCAATCACGGAACTGAAGATCGTCTCAACAATCACCTCGCCGTCGCGCCGGGTCAAATCACCCAGGCCGGTCACCTTCTCCACCAAGTCCGCCTTTGTCATCTCCCACTAACCTCCGCAACCAGCATAAACGGATTGTGCCGAGGAAAACACGAAAATGCAAGCCCCTTTCTCAGAATTATCCTTTGCGCATCAGCAGTTTGGCCAATTACCCCCCCGCCCCCGCCCGTCCCTCCCCCGCCCCTTCTGCCCCCTCCGGCATCGCCAAATCCGCCCTTGCCGGGTCCCTTTTCCCTCTTCCGCCGCCATAGGATAAATTGATCGATGTACCTCCAACCGCCAAATGGCCTACCCGCAATACAGCATCGTCATCCCCGCATACAACGAGGCCGCGCGCATCGGAGGCGCGTTGGAGGCGGTCCTCGCCTGCATCCACCAGCGCGCCTGGAACGCCGAAATTGTCGTGGTCGACGACGGCTCGCGCGATGAAACCGCCGCCATCGTAAACGCTTTCATCGCAAAAAACCCTGAAGTCCGCATGCTCCAGAATCCCGGCAATCATGGAAAGGGTTACAGCGTCCGCAACGGCATTCTCCACTCCTTTGGAGAAGTGGTCATGTTCACTGACGCCGATCTCTCCGCGCCCATCGAGGAAGCCGACGGCCTCATCGCCGCCATCGCCTCTGGAGCCGACATCGCCATCGGTTCCCGCTGGCTCGAGCGCACGCGCCAAACCATTCGCCAGCCTCTCTACCGTCAGTTCTTCGGCCGATGTTTCAACGCCGTCACCCGCGCCGTCATGGGCCTGCCTTACGCTGACACGCAATGCGGCTTCAAAGCCTTCACCCGCGCCGCCGCGCAAACCGTCTTCCAACTCCAGACCATCGAGCGCTGGGGCTTCGATCCCGAGATTCTCTTCATCGCTCGCAAGCGCGGTTACCGCGTCGATGAAGTCCCCGTCAGTTGGGCTCACGACGAGCGCACCCGCATCAGCTATCTCAAAGACGGACTGCGCATGCTTCAGGACATCGCCATCGTCCGTTGGAACGCTTTCCTCGGCCGCTACTCCAAGCCCGTCGAGCGCATCCACCGCGCCGATCTCGCCAAGTAGCCCGCCCGGCCTTAGCGTCATTCCTCTTGTGCGAATCCGTCACCAGCTTGAACGGCGGCAGTTGCTAACCAACAGGTGACTTCCGGTTTGGCCACGATCCAGGCGCTGTTCAAAACGGGCAGGTTAAGCCGTCCGGTTTCTAATGTTGCCTAACTTTGAGGGGCTGTTGTGATCGCATTCCGAGCTTCTATCGTCATATCGACCCATACCTGGTTTCTCCGATAAAATCGCTCCGTCTCTCAAATCTTCTGCGACAATGGTCGCTGCCGATTTGTGTTGTTCCCCTACACCGTCGTCCGGTGTTTTTGCGCTGCTCGGCATAGGCCCAGGCTTGATTCGTCGCCGTTATGGAGAATTCGCCCCAGGAGGAAAGATGAAAAGGTTCTTGCTCCCTCTTATGCTGATTCCGCTTCCGTGCCTGGCTTGGTCCGCGCCAAAGCCCCAAGCATCCGTGGCGCCCGCTAGTTCCTCGGGCAATGATTTAACCGGGGCTTCCACCGCGATGCTGAGCGTGATTCAGGCGCTCTCAGGCCGATGGGCTGTGGAAGTGGCTTTTGAGCCGAGTCCGGATTTTCCCAAAGGTGCACAGGGAAAAGGGGAAGAGTTTTGGCACGCAGGCGCGCAAGGTTTGACGTTGATCGACGAAGAGAACATCCATGTTCCGCCCCAGGATATTCATCTCCTCGGAATGTTGTGGTGGGACAGCGCGGAGAAAAAGTTTCACGGCATGGAGTGCGTCAATCAGAATCCCCATGCCTGCGATCCGGAAGCCGCGCTGAACAACGTCACCATCACATGGGATGGGAAGCAACTGACAATCGATGAAATTCAAACTTCGCCTACCGGCAAGAAGTCCCAGTGGCATGAAACATACTCCAACATCACGCCTACTTCGTTTCTGCAAGTCGGTGAATCCGGTGAGGTCGGCGGTCCCTTTAAGAAGGTTGTGACTCTTCACGGGACTCGGATTGATCGCTAGTATTTGTTGCCGGATGACCGCCCAACCGTCAGTTGCTACCTGGCGAACAACTTCGAAGGCGCACTCAACTCCGCCGCCCCGCCAAACCCGCTCTCGTCCCGTCGCGCGCATCCACCGCGCCGACCTCGCCAAGTAAATCAACGCGTTCAATGCCCGCCTACAGCGGGTCCTTCGATGTCATCAGGCCAATACGATCCGCTCCAGCAGCCTTCCCCATGTCCATCACTCTCGCGATCGTTGAGAAATCCAGATTGTCATCGCCCTTGACGAACATCACTTTGTCGGCCCGAATCGAGAGGATCGAGCTCAGACGGCTCTCAAGCTGCTCGACGCTCACGTCCTGCCGATTGATTTTGTAGCTAGGCAGTCCATTACGAGCCTTCGCAATCTCGACCACAATCGGACCTTCGGGCGCCGGATTCAGATTCGAAGACCGCTGAGGCAGCTTTGCATCTAGGCCTCGAGGTACGACCGGAGAAATGACCATGAAGATGATCAGCAGCACCAACAGAATGTCGATCATCGGAGTCACGTTGACGTCGCCCAGCAGCCGGCTTGATCCCTGACCATTCTCGACTGTCATAGAACACCCTCCTCGCTCCTTAGGTACCTGAGAGCCTTCCGCAGAATTCGCAGTGATCCGAACCGCGGCTTCCTGTTCAATAGACACCGGACATTGACGAATGGTTCCCGCAGGTACGCCGCAAAACAGCTCGCGTAGCGGGCGCCAGACCGTAGCCCCAGACGCAAGCCTGGGGACTGCAACCCAAAGATTCAACCAGCCCGCTTCAGCGGGCGACAGAACCACGATCGAGTTTCAACATGGAATCCACGAGCCGCAATCCCCCTCCCGTGCATCTGATTGAGTGACAGAAAAATGCCGCGAGCTCCGGGAGATACACGATGAAAGCAGTTGTCCTTAACAAGTACGGCGGTCCTGAGAATCTGAAGTTTGAAGAAGACGTTCCCGACCCGTTAACCGGCGGCAATACCGTGCTCATCGCGGCCACCGCTGCCAGCGTCAATCCCATTGACTGGAAGCTGCGTTCGGGGATGCTGCAAAAGAATGTTCCCTTGTCATTTCCGGCCATTCTGGGTCGTGATGTCAGCGGCATCGTGCGCCAGGTCGGCGCAAACGTGAAACACTTCAAGCCCGGCGACCGCGTACTTGCGCTCACCAACAAGACCTATGCGGAACTGGTTGCAGTCGACGATTCTGACGTGACCCATCTGCCCGATGGCGTCGACCTCGCAGACGCGGCCGCAATCCCCTTGATCTCGCTCACCGGCGACCAGCTTGTGCGCCTCGCCACCAACGTGCAAAAGGGACAGGTCGTTCTGGTAACGGGAGCGCTCGGCGGTGTTGGGCGCGCGGCAGTTCACACTGCAAAGAAAATCGGCGCGCGGGTGATCGCAGGCGTGCGCGGCCGGGAGCTGGACGACGCCCGCTCCCTCGGCGTCGCAGGCGTGCTGGCGATTGACGATGATCAAGCGATTGAGAACTTCGCCTTGGTCGACGCGATTGCCGACACCGTTGGCGGTAACGTTGCCGCCAAACTCATCGCGAAAGTTAAGCCAGGAGGATCTTTTGGCTACGCTTCTGGGTTGCCGGAAGGCGCTGCGGCCAAAAATCCCACGGTGAAAGTTACGCGTGTGAATGCCAAGCCTGATCCATCCAAGGTGCGCGAGTTTGCCGATGACGTGCGCGATGGCAAATTCGTTCTGCCCATTGGCCGCCGCTTGCCGTTGCGCGACGCGGCTGAAGCACATCGGCTCGGCGAGAAAGGCGGCATTGGCAAGATTCTCCTCCTCGCCCCAGACTCGGCCGGATAGCATTTGCGACCCATCTCCAGACATGCGAGTCTAACCCGCTAGCGCCACTACCTCCGCCAGTGCGCCGGATCCACTCACTCCGCTGGCCGCTGGCATTCCGGACCACCTGCGCGGCAATGAGGAAATCGCAGACTAGCTTCGTACAGCGTGGACTCCCCTTCGCGAAAACGGTATAGGTTCATCGGCTTGCAAACGTGAGCTGATTCATGGCCAGTCAGTTCGGACTCATTCACGACCGTGGCTACAGTTACAAAACACCTTGTACAAATCGAATCGTGAGTTCCGTCGGTGTTGCGTCGATGCGGAAAACTTGGTCTAAATGTTCTGGGCATTTTTCCTCCCCACTCAGATGCAAAGGTTTCCGGAGAATAGCCGACCCTTTTCGACTCGTCTGTGCAATATTGCGCACTTGAGGAATTCACGCCTTCAGTTCAAACTGAGACGCCATCCATCTTTGCTTGGCGTGCGGGGACGATTGCCCTGCCTGGTTTCTGCCGAGTAGGCCACTATCCAGGCGCTACCTCAGGAGGAGACAGAAGGGCCGAACAACATTGTGCCGCGATTCTCTCAAGGGGCAATGGGTCGCGCTGAAGTCGAGGATCTCTAGAGCTTGGCTCCCCTGGGGCTTGGTGCGCGACTTACCGCAACGTCGAGAAGTTTAGGCCGTGACGCGTTCTGCTCAGGCATCTGGTCCTGCAGAACCATCATCAGCAGCGATCTATCCACGCGGATGCGGTTCTTGTAGCTGATGTAGCCGAGCCTTCTAAAGCGATTCATGAAAAAGCTTACGCGTGACCGCGTCGTGCCGATCATGTTTGCTAAGGTTTCCTGTGTTACCGGCGGAATCAGCGACTCCGGGCCGGATGCACTGCCGTAGTCAGCCATGATCAGAAGGGTTCGCGCAAGGCGCCGTTCGCTATTGTTGAAGAGCTGATCGACTAGATCCGCCTGGGTTCTCGTGGTCCGGAGTGCGAGAAACTGAACGAACAAGTCTGAGAATGCGTGTTCCTCGTGAAGCACCCGGGTCAGTTCTTCTGACGCGATCCTGAGCACCACACATACGGTAATGGCCGTGGCGCTGGTGGTGCGGAGCTCGTTCGGTCCGGCCATGCACTCCTCACCGAAAAAGTCTCCCGGAGCGAGCAGCGTAACCGTGGCTTCTTTGCCGTCTTTGGAAACAATCGTGAGTTTAGCCCGGCCCACCCGAAGATAAAAGAGACAGCGGGCGGGGTCTCCCTGAGAAGAGAAGACCTCCTTCGCCTTGACGCGAGCCATCGTTCTTCCCGTACCCGCAGTCGCGAGGTATGCGTCCGTGTTGAAGCGTCTCGCGCGTCTTCGGGCCATACCCAAGAGTTGCATTTGGCGCGGCGATAGTCTGTGCTATCTAGCTCAGCCGTTCCCGGGCACGTTTCCTCGGCACGTCTCCCGGGCACGCACTCTTGATCAGAAACGCAATCGGGACCGTTGGTCCACTCACTCCCTTACCTCTTCACTTCTTCACACTTTCACTTTCTTCACTTCACCTGCTGTCAAGCGCTCCACCCGCCCCAGAATGCTCTAACCCGCTGCAACCATTCAGCAAATAAACTTCTCCAAGTTTGCCGAATAATCCCCTCAATAGGCGCATCCTCAAACTATGAGCATCACCACAACACTCACAGGAATCTTCCGTTCATTGAAACTCGATTCAGGTGCCGCTTGCGTTTTGAACTCCGCCAGCGCCCCCGGGACCGCTGCCACGGAAAGGCCAAAAATAATTAAAGAAAATATTTGGGATGTTTCGCCTACTTTTCGCCATTTAACTCCTTTGGAATCAACAAACCGTTTTCGGAGTTGTCGAAAATGTACATCGAACTGCGCCGAATTTATGCCCCATAACCCCTTTAGAACTGCTGTTTTTGGCCCCCAAATCGCACGTTCCGCAATGCGTCTTCTTTCGGCTTCTAAACGTCTGTTACAAATAGGCTTCTGGCTCTAGGCTCTGCATCAAAGAATCAGCACGCCGTTGGGAGACGTTCACATGATCAAGAAATTCGGAATCACACTTCTATTTCTCGCGATCGGTTCCGTCAGCGCAATGGCCGCAGACTTCAACGGCAAATGGACCGGCGATGTCCAGGGCCGCAACGGCAATACGCAGACCCTCACCTTCGACTTTCACGTTGACGGCGCAACGCTCACCGGCAAGATCACTACGCCACGCGGCGATGTGGACCTCTCCAACGGCAAAGTCGATGGCGATACTATTTCCTTCGACCAGGTGCTGAACTTCAACGGCAATTCATTCACCATCAGCTACCAGGGCAAAGTCGCTGCCGACGGCACGATCTACTTCACGCGGACGTTTGGCGGAGGTGGCGATCGTCCTCCGCAAACGTTCGTGGCAAAGCGCGCTCCAGCCGATGCTGCACCTGCAACCCCGGCAGTGCCCGCGCAGCCTGCGCCCTCCACTCCGCCTCCGCCGCCAACCGGCACAACCGCGACCCCGCAGTAATCGATCCGCTGCGAGTCGCAGCGCAATGGTTCGCGGCGCTTTCATTGGGTCAGTCAAACGCCGCTACGCGTCCGTCACTCGGATGCGTGCGGCGAAGTTGATGCTCGCCCACTCCATCGGGGTCAGCGGCCGTCTGCCTCCGCGTCCCGGCCATGGATCGCGAACAATCACCTGCTGAATTTCGTATTGCGACGTGGCCGTATCCACCTCGGAAACGATCGCCGTCAGAACGGTTGCGTGGCCCAGCGCGCCGATGATCAGCGGGTGATCGTCGATCAGATCCTGGATCGCTGTGTTCACATTCACTGGGTACACGTCGCCCTGGCACTGGAATGCTTTCCCCGCGTCATCCGTCCATCGCTTGTTGAGATCGCGAAAGATGTCGCGCGGCATTCCGGGCATATCCGCCACGGTTCCCCACGTCTCCTTCACGATCCGCTGCTGATCCACGGCGTGATGGTAGTACTCAAACACAATGCTGATGCACGCCGCCCAGCACCATTCGTTCTGTTGCTGGAACGCCTGCTTGAATGTGATGGAAGAGATGCCGGTCGTGCACACCTCGATCGGCTGAAGCCCCATCGGCGTCATTGTTGAGACCGGCGTCCCGCATTGTTTCGCCCCAAACACGGTCCGCGACGCAGCAATGAATCCCGCGCCGGCCAAAGCCGTGCGCAGAAAGGCCCGTCGTTCCATATTCAACCTCCAGGTTTTCTCGGGGGGACAGCATTTCGGAGGGGGACACAACGGATACGTACGATGAAACCGAATCGTTCCACGCCTGTCAAGCGCAGTTCGCCGATCGAAAAAATCTGCGCAGGCTCGACCGCGCCAAATCAGCCTAAGCCGTCGCCGTCTTCGCTACGTCCTGCAAGCCGCGCGCTTCAATCTCGAACTCGCGCATCTTGTACTTCTGAATCTTCCCTGACAGCGTGGCCGGGAACTCCTCAACGAAGCGAACGTGCTCAGGCACTTTGTAATACGCGATCTGCCCCTGGCAGAAGTTTCTGATCTCATCTTCCGTCGCTTCCACTCCGGGTCGCAGCCGAATCCAGGCCACCACAATCTCGCCCAGCCGCGCATTTGGAATACCGATCACTTGCACTTCGCCAACCTTCGGGTACGTGTAAAGGAACTCCTCCACCTCGCGCGGATAGATGTTCTCGCCGCCGCGAATAATCACGTCACGCGATCGGCCCGTGATGTGAATGCATCCGTCATCGCGCATCACTCCTAAATCTCCGGTGCGCAACCAGCCGTCGGGCCCGATCACCAGCGCCGTCCCCTCCGCATCGCCGTCATAGCCCTTCATTAGCGCATAGCCGCGCACGCACACCTCGCCTTGCTGCCCGTAAGGCAATGTCTCGCCAGTCTCAAGGGCAGCGATCCTGATATCGGTCTGCGGCATGGCGCGGCCCACCGTGTTCACGCGGATCTCGAGTGAATCAGCAGCATCGCTCATTGTCACCACCGGCGAAGTCTCCGTCTGCCCGTAGGCGATCACCAACTCGCGGATGTGCATCTCTTCGAGCACGCGCTTCATCAACTCCACCGGGCAGGGGGCGCCGCTCATCATGCCGGTGCGCAGGCTCGTAGTGTTGTAGCTCGCAAAGTCCGGCAGCCCGAACTCCGCCACGTACATGGCCGGAACTCCGTAGACGCTCGTAGCGCGTTCCTCATGTACGGCCTTCAGGGTAGCGCGCGCGTCAAAGGTCCAGTTGGGCAGGATGATCGCCGCCCCGGAGTTGACCGCGCTCATCGTCCCGATCACGCATCCGTAGCAGTGGAACAGCGGCACAGGAACGACGATCTTGTCCTGCTCGGTGTAGTGAAATCCCTGCGCCAGAAACTGCCCGTTGTTAACCACGTTGTGGTGGGTCAGCATCACGCCCTTGGGCAGGCCTGTCGTACCGCTCGTGTATTGGATGTTGGCCACATCGTCGATTGCCACGTGGTCCGGCAGCCGTCCTTCGGCCTCGAGCAGCGCCGGCCACTCCGGTGTGTCGAAGTAGATCGTGTGTTCCAGAGCCAGGTCGAGCCCGTGCCGCGCGCGGCCCAGAATCTCCTCGTAGTCGGCGCGCTTGTCCTTGTGCCACAGGAACAGCGCCTTCATCCGCGATCGTGTCAGCGTGAACTGCAGCTCGTGCGAGCGGTACGCGGGATTCACATTCACCAGCGCCGCCCCGGCCCGCGCGCAACCCATGTGCATCATCACCCACTCGATGCAATTGGTCGACCAAAGGCCTACGCGGTCGCCACGGCGGATCCCCAGCGACCAAAGCCCGCGCGCCACGCGGTCGGCCGCGTCGCTCAACTCGGCCCACGTGAGCCGCTTCTCCTGGTGGCGCGATGCCACCGCCAGCCGATCCGGAAACCGCTCTGCCGTCCGCTTGAGCAGGTCGCCAATCGTCAATTCCAGCAGCGGCCTTGCCGGGCCGCGCGCATAGCTCTGGGTCGAAATCTGCTCTTCAACGGCCACGATTCTGCCTTTGTTTCAACGATGAAGGGGCAGTTTACGCTACCGGAACGGGCCGCCATGTGACCCAGCCCACACCGTTGGTGGCCTGAAGCGGACTAAGCCAACCTATCCGGAATTCGGTATCATCAATGCATGGCCGTTCAGACGCTGAAACCCCGGGATCGATCAGCCCCTCCGGCCCATGCCTTTCGCACCCACGACCCGCATCTGGAGCCTATCGCCGCCAAGGTGATGGCTCAGCGGCGTCTCAGCGCTGAAGACGGGCTCGCGCTCTACGCCTCTTCTGACGTTCTGGCAGTCGGCTGGCTGGCCAACCACGTCCGCGAGCGCCTGCACGGCGACCTCACCTACTTCAACGTCAATCGCCATATCAATCCCACCAACGTGTGTGTAGCCGCATGCAAGCTTTGCGCCTTTGGCCGTAAGAAAGGCGACCCCGCCGGCTACACCATGGCCCTTGACGAAGCTTGGGAAACGGCTGCTTCGGGCTACACCGAAGCGGTTACGGAGTTTCACATCGTCGGCGGTCTTCACCCCGACCTCCCGCTTGAGTTCTTCCTCGATCTGATCCGCGGTCTCAAAGAGCGCTTCCCGAAGGTTCACATCAAGGCCTTCACCATGGTCGAGATTGCATTCCTCGCTCGCCGCGCCAAGCTCAGCGTGGACGAAACCCTGATCAAGCTTCGCGACGCCGGAGTCGACTCCATGCCCGGCGGCGGTGCGGAGATCTTTGCCGCCCGCGTGCGCTCCATCATCTGCGATCACAAGATCGACGGGGAGGAATGGCTCGAAACAGCGCGTGCGGCTCACAAGCTGGGTTTCAAGTCCAATGCGACCATGCTCTACGGCCACATTGAAAACGATGCCGATCGCGTCGATCATCTGCTCAAGCTACGTGCGTTGCAAGACGAAACCGGGGGCTTCCAGACCTTCATTCCCCTGGCATTTCATCCGGAGAACACGCCGCTCGACCATTTACCTGTAACGACCGGCCTCACCGACATTCGCCAGATCGCCGTCAGCCGTCTGCTCCTCGACAACTTCCCGCATATCAAGGCCTACTGGCAAATGATGACGCCCAAGATCGCGCAGATCGCGCTTCGTTTTGGCGCCGACGACCTTGACGGTACCGTGATCGAGGAGAAAATCTACCACGACGCCGGCGCCACAACCCCGCAGGGCATGACGCGCAAGGAGCTTTGCCGCCTCATCACTGAGGCTGGCCGCGTGCCCTTCGAGCGCGACACACTCTATCGGGCAGTCACCCGCAACGAAGAAAGCTTCACCGTCGCGGTGTAGCATGGATTTGGTTTAGGCAACATCTCCCCAATTTCCCAAAAGGCCGCCCGAAAACCGGCCAGCCTTGCGTGCCTTTCAGGCGCTCTTCCGTCAATCCAGGAGTCTCGCTGAACATATGATGAACTCCTTGCTTCGCTCCGGCCGTTGGATCTTCGCATTCGCTATCGCCGCTCTTGGCGCTGAGAACCTCTTCTGCGCGCACGGCACGTATGAGTCGCTCGGGCCCAATTCCCACTCCATGCCCGTGCTGCCCTTTATGCCGGCGATCCCATGGCTCGTGATCCTCTTTGCAATGCTTTGGGTCGCGTGCGGCCTGGGACTGCTAGTCCAGCACTGGCTCCGCGCGTCCGCGTACACGCTCGGCGCAACATACATCTTCTGGACACTCGTCCACGTCCTCCCGAAATACATTGCATCGCCCGGCGACATGGGCCTTCGCACCGTGGTCTTCGAGCCGCTGTCGCTCGCCTGTATCGCGCTTCTGCTACCCGGTCCTGCAGCCACGCCGAGGTCGCTCTCCATTGCCTGCCGCGCCGTCATTGCCATCGCCATGATCGTCTTCGGCGTCGATCACTTTATCGGCATCAAGTTCATCGGCTCGCTCATTCCCGGCTGGATCCCGTGGCACGAGCCATGGGTTGCGCTTTTCGGCGTCGTGTTCATTGCGGGCGGCGTGGCGATCGGCATCGGCGGCAGTTTCGGACGCTGGGGATGGATTGCGATCGGGACGATGTTTGCTGTCTGGGTAATTACGCTGCACCTTCCGCGGGTGCTGGGCCTTTACGGAATCCCCGGCGCCCCTCGGAGCCCCGACGAGTGGTCGAGTCTCTTCATCGCCGTTGGATTGTGGGGCGGGCCTTGGGCCGTTGCGAACGGCCTTCCAGACAAGGCGCGCTGACCTCGCACGATCTCGCTACTGCCGCACCACCACGCCATTCTTCATTACAAAGCTTATGTGTTCTACTACGCTGATGTCGTCGAGCGGATTGCCGGGCACCGCGACGATGTCCGCAAAATATCCCGGCTTCAACTCGCCAATCTGCCCCTCCCAGCGCAGCAGTTTAGCTCCATTGATCATGTCGGCCTGCAACGCCGCCAACGGTGTCATGCCGTACTTGACCATGAGCGTTAATTCGCGAGCCTGCGTGCCGTGCGGGAATGGCCCCACATCGGACCCGACCGCAAACGGAACACCGGCTGCAATTTGCTTCTTGAACTCCGCGATCTTGTAGTCAAGCATCGCGGCTTCTCTCGCCGCTTGGTCGTGCGAACCGCCGTGCGTCGCGAAGTAGTCGAAGATGGCGAAGGTAGGCACGGCGAAGATGCCCTTCTCCTTCATAATCCGCATGGTCTCATCGCTCAACTGCGTGCCGTGGTCGATGGACGCTACTCCAGCCTCCGCCGCGTAAAGCGTTCCCGGCTCTCCCATCGCGTGCACGCCCACGTTCGTTCCAAGCCTGCGCGCCTCCTCTACCGCGGCTGCCAGTTGCGCCTCGGTGTACTGGTAAGGCGTGTGCAGCACGCCATCAACCATCTGGTCCGGTCCGGTTTCGTAGATCTTCACAAAGTCCGAGCCTTCCTTGTGCTGTTCCCGGATTACTTCCACAAGTTGTTCGGCATCATTGGCATAGTCTGCGTTCGAGAGCACGTGCTGCGCTGGATTGAAGTGGTTGGCGTCCTCATGCCCGCCCAGAATATCGATGGCGTTCGCGCAGACACGCATGCGCGGCCCGGGAATGATCCCTTGATTGATGGCGTCGCGTACCGCCGTGCTGGCCGACCCAGCGCCTTCGGTGCCCATGTCGCGCTCGGCAGTGAATCCGGCTATCAGGTCGGCTTTCGCGGCTTGCTCAGCAAGAATCGTTCGCCATGGGACAGACTCCTCGACCGTCTGTAAATCCTCCGCGCCGGGATGCAGAAATAGATGTACGTGCGCATCGATAAGGCCCGGCAGCAGCGTCATATCGCCGAGATCAATCACCGTTGCGCCTCGCGGGTGATCGACGGCCGTGCCAACAGCCTTAATCCGCCCACCGTCAACCAGAATCTCTCCGGGCCGGAGAATGTTTCCCGTATCGACTTCGAGCAGTCGCGCTGCATGCAGCACGATGGGCGCGCTCGCTGGTTGCTGCGCGTGGGAACCCGTCGCAGATCCGGCAAAAGCAACCGCTGCGAAAGTCAGAGCCAAAGTGAACTGCGTTTGGAATCTTTGCATGGATACGACTATGCCGCTGTCAGCCCCGGCTTGTCGATGAAGAACTTCTGCCGGATCTGCTCGCCTCAATACGCCCCGATCCCAGTCAGATTCTGCCCCAGGATCAGCGTGTGAATGTCGTGCGTTCCCTCGTACGTCTTCACCGACTCCAGATTCATGCTGTGCCGCATGATCGGGTAGTCCTCGGTGACGCCATTCGCGCCGAGAATGTCACGGGCCAGCCGCGCACATTCGAGCGCCATCCACACGTTGTTTCTTTTCGCCATCGAGATGTGCTGATGGCCTGCCTTGCCCGCGTCCTTGAGCCGGCCCACGTGCAGCGAGAGCAATTGCGCCTTTGAGATCTCGCTCGCCATCCAAACCAACTTCTCCTGTACCAACTGATGACTTGCGATTGGCTCGTTGTGAAACTGTTTTCTGGTTTTGGAGTAGTTGAGCGCCGTAGAATAGCAATCCATCGCCGCGCCAATCGCACCCCAGCTGATGCCGTAGCGCGCCTGGTTGAGGCACATCAATGCGGCTTTCAAGCTATCCGCGCCGGGCAGCAAACTCGCCGCGGGTATATGCACGTCCTCAAGCGAAAGGCTGCTGGTGACCGAGGCGCGCAGCGACCATTTCCCGTGAATGTCGCTGGATTTTAATCCCGGACGATCGGCTTCAACGAGAAATCCGCGCACGCTGCCGGCCCCGCCTTCGTCTTCACCCGCGCCCTCGAGCTTCGCCCACACAACGGCCACATCGGCAATCGATCCCGACGTGATCCACATCTTTTCGCCGTTCAGGATGTACTCATCGCCCGATTTCTGCGCGCGCGTGGTCATACCGGCCGGATTCGATCCGAAGCCCGGCTCAGTCAACCCGAAGCAGCCGAGCTTTTCGCCCGTGGCCAGTCCCGGCAGCCATTTGTTCTTTTGTTCTTCTGATCCGAAGGTGAAGATCGGATACATCACCAGCGCCGATTGCACGCTCACAAAGCTGCGCAGTCCCGAATCGCCGCGCTCCAGCTCCTGCAATACCAGGCCGTACTCAACATTCGACATGCCGGCACAGCCGTAGCCTTCGAGGTTGGCGCCGTAGAAGCCCAGCTCGCCCATCAGCGGGACGATCTCGCGTGGAAAGCGCCCCTCGCGAAAGCACTCTTCAATGATCGGAGTTACATTCGACTCAACAAAGTCGCGCGCGGTCTTGCGGACAAGGAGCTCCTCTTCCGTAAAGCTCGCATCGAGATGAAGAAAATCGAACCCCTGGAATTTGAGGGCCATAGTCGTACCTGCCGCTCCGCTGGTTTAGCGGGACAGATGAGAGTAGCAGTCCATGGCCTTCTTTTCAATGTGCGCTGCGCGTTAGGGTCGCCTATCTGTTTCAGCGCGGCATCGGCTTTTCGTGAATGACCATCCAGTTCACGCCGAACTTGTCGCGAAACTGGCCAAACCGGTGCGCGAAAAATGTTTCGCCCATCTTCATAAAGACCTCTCCGCCGTCGGTCAGCGTCGCGTAGATCCGCTCGGCTTCGGCATCGCTGTCCACTGCAAGCGTCAGATAAGCGCTCCGCATCGGCTCTACCTTCGGGCCGTCGCTCGCCATCACCGTGGTATCGCCAAGCGTGAAGCGCGCGTGCAAAATGCCGTCCCGATTCAGGCCTGGCGGCATATTCTGTGGTGCGCCCGACGCGCTCATCTCCGCAAAGGTCGACTTCATCAGGATCTTCGCGCCCAGATGTTTCTCGTAGAAGTTCATGGCCTCCAGGCAATTGCCGGGGAAATTCAAATATGTGTTTACTTTCATCGCTTCAGTTTTCCTTTCGGAGAATTGGATTTTGATTCGAGCCTTGTGTAAACGGGGAATCAGCAGCGGCGCTTCGCCTTCGAGGCATTTGTCACAATGGCATCCTACGAAATTCACTTGCATCTTGCAATCTACAAATGGTGCAATGGAAATCTGCCGCTTGCTCCCTAAAGCTGCTAATCCATAAACCAGGTGATTCTATGAGCACCCTCGCAGACTCTCCGCGTATTACGCCCTTTCTCTGGTTCGACTCGAACGCCGAAGAGGCCGCCGATTTCTATGTCAGCATCTTCCCCAACTCCCGCCGCGTCGGTGGACTGCGAAATCCCGGCGACGCGCCCGGCCCTAAGGGAGCCGCGTTGACCGTCTCTTTCGAGCTTGACGGCCTAAGGTTCACCGCTCTCAATGGCGGCCCGGCCTTCAAATTCTCTCAAGCGGTTTCGTTCGTAGTGAACTGCGATACGCAGGAGGAGATCGACCACTACTGGTCAAGGCTCACCGCCGATGGCGGCAGCGAGATCCAGTGCGGATGGCTGACGGACAAATTCGGCCTGAGCTGGCAGGTCGTGCCGCGCCGCATTGGTGAGCTCGTGAAGCATTCCAAAGCCATGCAGGCGATGATGAAGATGAAAAAGCTCGACATCGCCGAGCTGGAGCGGGCCGGGCAAAGCTGACGTTCAAATCCTTTTATCGGCAAGGAATCTGATCGAGACCGCGCGCGATGGCAGTGCGCGCGGTAAGGGGTCGTTTCGTATGAAGAATCTGTTTCAGGCAGTGTGCGTGCAGGAAGTAAAGCAGCGGCTGGCCGCGTTAAGCCCCGGCAGCCAACGGCAGTGGGGCAAGATGAATCCTGCGCAAATGCTGGCGCACTGCTCATTGGGGCTGGAGATGGCGGCGGGAGAAATCCGTCCGCGGCGTGCGCTGATGGGGCGCGTTCTTGGGCCAGTCATCAAGCCAATGGCATTCCGCGAGGACGAGCCGATGCGCCGGAATTCCCCGACGTCAAAGGAGCTCCTAATCATCGGTGATGAGAGAGACTTTGAAACTGAGCGAAAACGCCTGAGAGGCCTAATCGATCGCTTCGCCGCGGCGGGAGCTGCGGGTTGCACCTCGCATCCGCACGCATTTTTCGGGTCTCTTACCCCAGACGAATGGGCGATTCTGATGTACAAGCATCTGGACCATCATCTTCGGCAGTTCGGCGCGTAATTCAGCAACGGAGAAACGCAATCTGACCCTGAATTGCATCGCGCACCGGCTGATCGCGGGGCGAACTTTCCTCAACCGGTCTCTCGTGTTGAAATGGCAGAGTCACTGGAGGCCGTGAAATGAGCAGCCGGCGAGAATTCGTGAAGGGATCGGCACTTGCGGCAACAGGCTGTCTATTGCCGGCAAGCGTCGCGGAGGACGCCTATGCGGCAGGCGGGGTGGCCGAATCGGCGCGACCCCAAAACGGTGCGGTCGGCTGGTACGACCGGCCGATGCGCTGGGCGCAGCTTGCGTTTGTTGAAGACGATCCCGGCAACTACGATCGCCAGTTCTGGCTCGACTACTTCCACAGCGTTCATGCCGACGCGGCGTGCCTGAGCGCGGGCGGCGTGGTGGCGTTCTACCCCACGAAGATTCCGTTGCAGCAGCGCAGCGCATGGCTCGGCGATCGCGATAGCTTTGGCGACTTGCTGACCGGCTGCCGCGCGATGGGCATGAACGTGATTGCCCGGACCGATGCGCACGCCTGCTGGCAGAAGGTCTACGACGCGCACCCAGACTGGATCCGAGTGGATGCCAACGGCCAGCCGGTGCGTCATCCATCCGATCCGCGCTACTGGGAAACCTGCGCTCTCGGCCCCTACAACTTCGACTTCATGACCTCCGTTCATGAAGAAATCGTGCGCATGTACAAGCCGGATGGCATCTTCACCAACCGCTGGGCCGGCAGCGGCATGTGCTATTGCCAGCACTGCCGCGAGAACTTCCGCGCCTTCTCAGGCTTGGACCTGCCGCGCACGAACAATCCGCAAGATCCGGCGCGAAAACAATACATTGTCTGGCGCCAAAATCGCCTCTTTGATCTCTGGCGCCTCTGGAACGAGAAAATTCGAGCCATCAATCCCGGCGCCAGCTATCTTGCGAACGCCGGCGGAGGAGCGCTCTCGGATCTCGATATGAAGACCATCAACGATCTCGCGCCCACAATGATCGCTGACCGCCAAAGCCGGCGTGGCCTCATGGCTCCGTGGGCGAATGGCAAAAACGGCAAGGAGTATCGCGCGACGATGGGAAACAAAGCCATCGCAGGCATTTTCAGCGTGGGCATCGACGATGAGCATCGATGGAAAGACTCAGTACAGAATGGCGATGAGATTCGCCTGTGGGTTGCCGACGGCATGGCCCAGGGTCTTCGTCCATGGTTCGTCAAATTCAATGCGAAACCCATCGACAAACGATGGATGCCGGTAGTGAAGGAGATCTTTGAATGGCACTACGCCAGCGAAAAGTACCTGCGCAATCTCCGTCCGCTGGCGCGCGTGGGCCTCGTTTATTCGCAACAGAGCGCGTGGTTCTATGGCGGCGAGGAGGCTCGCGAAAAGATCGACGAGCCGGCCCTCGGGTTCTACGAAGCACTCGTCGAAGCGCGCGTCCCCTTTGAGATGGTTCACGATCGTTGCTTCGACGCCGAGCATCTTGCAGCGTTCCGCACGCTCATTCTGCCTAACATTGCAGCACTGTCCGACGAGCAGTGCGTCAGCCTGCGCACATTCGTCGAGCGCGGAGGTGGTCTTGTCGCCACGTACGAGACATCGCTCTACGACGAGTGGGGTGTGCGGCGCGAGGATTTTGGTCTGGCCTCGCTTTTCGGCGCGTCTTACATGGGCAAGCTGGAAGAAAACATGCTCAATTCGTATTTAAGTCTGGAAAAAGATCCGTCAACCAACGCAATCCATCCGCTTCTTCGCGGCTTTGAAGACGCAGGCCGCATCATCAATGCCGTGAATCAGGTGGATGTCACGCCAGCCGGCACTAACCAATTCGCGCCCCTGCGCGTGGTTCCGTCATACCCCGACCTGCCGATGGAGTCGGTTTTCACTCGATCCGGCGCGGCGCATTCCCCCGGAGTCTTCGTACAGCAGGTTGGCAAGGGGCGCGTGGTCTATTTCCCCGGAGACATCGATCGCACCTTTTGGCAGGTTCTTTGTGTGGATCACGGAAAGCTGCTGCGAAACGCGGTTGAATGGACGACGAACGAACCACCCTTTGTGACCATCGAAGGCAAGGGCATTCTGGATGTGGCCCTCTGGGAACAAACGAATTCAATGACCTTGCACCTCGTCAATCTCACCAATCCCATGATGTTGAAAGGGCCCGTGCGGGAGATTGTTCCGATTTCCGGGCAAAAAATCTCTCTGCGGATTCCCGCGGGCAGGCGCGTGAGCCGGGTTCATCTGCTTGTCGCCTCCAGAGAAATTCCATACCGCACCGAGCGCGATACGATCTTCCTCGAGACCCCACCGATCGGACTCCACGAGGTAGTCGCACTCGATTTCTCCGCGTAGACTCCGATCGGGAGTTCTTGCCGGCGGAATCCTGCTAGGAAATGGAATCACAAAGCACGATCCCTCCCGCGCAAGTTTTGCCTCTGTTATCCTGAGGGGTTTGGTTGAGCTGGGAGGGAGCCATGCCGGAGCACCGAGCAAGGAAGCATCATCAGGACCGGGTGACGGAGGCGCTGAAAGACGAGATCGGCGCCATGATTGAGGGAGAGCTCTCCGATCCGCGCATTGACTTCTGTCACGTCAGCGAAGTTGCACTGAATCCGGGAGGAAAGTCAGCGCGGGTATACGTTGCCCTCGACTGCAACTCGAAAGATATTGCCAAGGCCGAGGAGGAGACCATCGCGGGTCTTGAGGCGGCCAAGGGCTATATTCGAAGCGAGTTAAAGGAGCGGATGGGCGTGCGCCACGTGCCAGAGCTGAGTTTTCTGGCTGATCGGTCGGGACGCTTCCAGGCGCGCATCGAACAGTTAATGAGCCGAGGCAGCAAATCCGCTGCTGCGGGCAAGTCTGCCGAGCCTCATCGTGGTTCAATGGAATCGGGTTCCGCCGAGGCGGGTCCATCGCAGGAAAAGGAAGCCCCGATTCACTGAAAGTATCAATCGGTTTTCCCGAGTGTCCCGGGTGGCCGCTGCGTCCTTGGCCCGCTTGAGATTCCGCCTGAATCTGTTAGCCTTGACCACTGAAAGATCTCCGCGCCTCTTCATTGCGCGGAAGGCGAGCAGGCTTGGCCTGAATTCCCCTCCGCCTTGTAGGTAACCGCGACCGTTGTCCTGCGCAAAGCAGGCTGCTGCGCTTTGGAGTATTGCCGGAGATGGAGAACCCCGTGGAACCGTCGGTTCCGGATAAAGCTGCACGCCGGTCGTGGCGGATGCCGCGCGGGGCCACCGTATTCGAGGCGGCCGTTTTTCTCGCATTCAGCGTCTTTTTCATCGTTTATGGCGTTACTCCTCTCTTGGGCGGTGATGGCCTGGGCCTGGTGGGCGCTGACGAACCGCGTTATGCGCAGATCGCGCACGAGATGCTGGTGCGCTTTGACGCTGCACCTACACTCAAGGACCGGTTGAGCGCCTGTGTTACGCCCTATCTCTATGGGCACCCATGGCTCGAGAAGCCCGCCCTTTACTACTGGCGCGCGATGTTCATCTTCCAGGACTTCGGAGTCCACGATTGGGCCGCTCGCCTGCCCTCCGCGACTTTCGCCTTTATCATGGCGGCGCTTATCTACCTGCACATGAGGCGCTTTCGACCAGGCGGGCATCTGGATGCGGCGCTCATCACTGTTTCTTGCGCGGGCATGTTGGCCTTCTCGCGCGGAGCATCCACTGATATGCAGATGGCCGCTCCACTGGCCATTGGATTGCTCGGTTGGTATGCCTGGTATGAAACTAATTCCAAATTCTGGCTCTATGACATCTACTTCTTCACCGGCCTGGCCACGCTTGCCAAGGGACCGGTGGCGCCTCTTCTCGCTTTCCTCATCATTGCCGCATTTGCTTTCCTGCGCCGCGAATGGCGCATCATTCTCCGCTCATTCTGGTGGCCGGGAGTGGTTCTTTACTTTGCCATGGTGCTGCCCTGGTTCATTGCCGTGCAGCATCAAAACCCCACGTTCTTTCGGGAATTCTTTCTCGAACACAACTTGCAGCGTTTCGCCACCGACCGCTACCAGCACAATCAGCCATTTTGGTACTACTTTGTGGTTGTGCTCCTTGGCCTCATGCCTTGGACCGTCATTGCGGTTCGTGCTTTGATCGACGGCATTTTGACCTCAGTCGCAGAGTGGAGGCTCCGCCGTTCCCGGGCGGGAAAGCCATTGCCGGCGCGTCCGGGCGACGCATTCCCCGAGTTCCTGGTGCTATGGGCGCTCATTCCCGTCGTCTTCTTTTCCTTCTCGCAATCCAAGCTGCCGGGCTACATCCTCCCCGCACTTCCGCCCATCACCATTCTCACCGGAGACTACCTCTATCGGCGCAGGCAACCAGGACTCAACCGATGGATACTCCTTGGCCATGCCCTGGTATGTGGTGCCATGACCTTGGTGGCACTGCTCTTGCCCTGGTTTGTGGTTCATGGTGCAGCGATGCCGCTCGCCGATGGCGTGGCCGTCCCGCCCGCTCATGCGCTTGCCGCCGCCGCTTTGGCCGCAGCTGGTGCGGCGCTCCTGATTCTCGTTGTCACCAAGGGCTATGGTGTGGCCCGGCTGCGGCCGGCCACCTGTTGGATTCTCGTGGTGCTGGTCTTCTTTGTGTATGGCGTGGGCCCGTTCTTTGGTATCCCCGGAGTCGATTCCACCAAGCGCGTCATTCATCTTCTCGACCGCACTTATTCGGTCCGGCCACTTGCTCAGCGAATTTCAGACTTGGTCCCTGCAAATGAGACGATTGCCGTGTTCCGCGTTCGCCGTGACGCCGAGTTCGGGCTCTCGTTTTACCGCAACCACGCGGTGGTGAATTACGACGAGAACGGCGTGCCCGACGAGCAGCATATCCTTGTGGCGCGCATTCAGGGCCGTGGAGTGGATCTCGATACGCAACTCGTGCTGAGCGAGCTTCTTGAAGGCCGCCAGTACGAGCCGCTCTTCGCCTGGCCGGAACAAGGGCTGGAAGTTTATCTCGTAGGCAGCAAATAGCTGTGCTCGTCAACTTGCGGCGGAGCGCGAACTCGTGTCAAAGTTGCCGGAAGGGCTTTTCCGCGCGCCGTCCTTTGAAAGTGGTTTCGCCCAGCGTCTTATTGATTCGAATCTTCGAAAGCCGGCGCCTACCACGCAATTCGGACATGGTTCCGCAAATCAGAGACCGCAAACACACTCATCGGTCTTGAGCGAACAAAACCGGGCACTCTATAAGAGGACGAATGCTGACTTCGGGTGGTTCCATCGAGATACTCGACCTTCGGCACTTCGCAGCTCCGGTCCTGCGATCGGTGCTGGAGGCCGAGGGAGAGTTGTGGGAGCAGCGCCTCCATTGGGACTACCAGGCGTCGGCGCGTCTCCTCATGCAATATCTTGACAACCATATGCTGCCCGGCTATGCGGCGCTTGCCTCCGGCCGTGTAGTCGGCTACGTATTCTGCGTCTACGAGGAAACCAAGGCCGTCATTGGCGACGTATTCGCGCTGCCGGTTGACGCGAACGGAGAGGCATCAAGTACCGAAGAGACTTTACTTCGCCATCTGTTTGAACTGCTGCTCAATTCGCCACACGTTGAGCGCATCGAAGCGCAATTGCTTCTGCATCCCTCCGGCACGTTCGGCGCGATCTTCCGCGATGCGGGATTTGAGATCTTTCGCAGGCTGTTTTTGGTGCGGCCGTTGCATGGACATTTGAAGCCGCCGGAGATGGATATGCCCGCCAACTTGGAGCTTCGCTCGTGGCGCGAGGCAGATCTGGCGCCCGCCGCTCGTCTAATCTGCGAGGCATACCGCGACCATCCCGACAGCCTGATAAACGACCAATACCGCTCTGTTCACGGCTCTATGCGTTTCTTGAACAACATCGTGCATTATGCCGGCTGTGGCACTTTTTCCCAGCAGGCATCCTATGTGATCGTGGAAAAAACCAGCCGCGAGCTGGCCGCTCTTGTCCTCGGTTCCCGCGTCAGCGGGCAGAGCGGACACCTGACCCAGGTCTGCGTTCACCCCGCCTTCCGCCGCCGCGGGCTGGCTCGAATGTTGCTCTCCCAGGCCGCGCACAGTTTCATGCGCCTTGGCGCCATGGAGATTTCCCTCACCGTGACGGAGGCCAACGCCGAGGCTATCGAACTTTATAAGGACGAAGGCTACACCTGCGCGCATAGCTTCGATGCGGCCGTCTGGCTGCGCGACGCGTCAGCCTGACTCGCATTGAAAGGTCAGAATACTATCTGTTCTTTCTTGAATGCAAAGTTAGATGCCATAACGGCTGTGGTCACGTTCGATACGCTTGCTGGCGAACGAAGAAATGGCCTGCTCCTGGAAATGAGAAGCAGGCCCGTCTTTCCTTGGTTCTGGACTGGCGTCACGCCTTAGCCGACGTCAGCGCGCCCAGGTCGGCTGCCAGCTTCTCTGTGCTGAAAGCCTCAATGATGTCGCCTTCCTTCACGTCGGTGAAGTTGGCGATGCCGATGCCGCACTCCATGCCGTTGGTCACTTCGCGGGCATCGTCCTTGAACCGTTTCAGCGAAGCGATCTTTCCCTTGAAGACCTGTGTTCCATCGCGCATAACCCTCACCTCGGCGTCGCGGCGGATCACGCCATCTTGCACACGGCTGCCGGCGATGGTACCCACCTTGGGAATACGGAAAACATTGATGACCTCGGCGCGGCCTGCGTAGTTCTCCTTGAAGGCCGGTTCGAGCAGCCCCAACATGGCCAGGCGAATCTCATCCTGCAGTTCGTAGATGATGGAGTGCAGACGAATCTGCACGTTCTCTTGTTGAGCGAGCTCGGCCGCCTTGCGTTCCGGCCGCACATTGAAGCCGATAATGATGGCATTCGAAGCCGTCGCCAGCAGCACGTCGCTCTCGGTGATGGAGCCGACGCCGGAGTGCAGCACTTTAACCCGCACCTTCTCCGTCGACATTCTCACCAGCGAGTCGGCGAGCACTTCCACCGAGCCGGTAACGTCGCCCTTAATAATCAGCGGCAGATCCTTGATCCCCGATTGGCGAACCTGCTCCGCCAATCCTTCCAGCGACACGCGCGAGCTCTTGGCAAGCTGCGCGTCGCGTTCCTTCATCTTGCGGTACTGCGCAATGCCCTTGGCCTTGTCGCGGTCGGCCACCACCAGGAAGGTGTCGCCGGCGTCGGGCATACTTTCAAGGCCCAGCACCTCAACCGGAGTGGAGGGGCCGGCTTCTTCAAGCGCGCGGCCAAGATCGTCGAACATGGCGCGAACCTTGCCGAACGTGTTGCCGACGATGTAGCTGTCGTTCAGATGCAGCGTTCCATCCTGGACAAGTACAGTGGCAACGGCGCCGCGGCCACGATCCAGCTTGGCTTCGAGAACGCTGCCGAGGGCCTTGCGTCCGGGCGTGGCCTTGGGTGCCTTGATGTCGCTCACCAGGCAGATCATCTCGAGCAGCAAATCGAGGTTAACCCGCTTCTTTGCGGAAACCTCGACAAAAACCGTGCCTTGTTGGCCCGCGCCGGCCCATTCTTCGGGAATCAGTCCGCGATCAGCGAGTTGCTTCTTCACGCGGTCGGGATTGGCCTCGGGCTTGTCAATCTTGTTTACTGCTACGATGATCGGAACCTCGGCAGCTTTGGCATGATCGATCGCTTCAAGCGTCTGCGGCATCACTCCGTCGTCGGCGGCAACCACGATCACGACGATGTCCGTGACCTTGGCTCCGCGTGCACGCATGCGGGTAAAGGCTTCGTGGCCCGGCGTGTCGAGGAAGACAATCTCGCGGCCTGAGGCAGGCGAGCCTTCCTTGGAGAACTTCACTTTGTACGCGCCGATGTGCTGCGTAATTCCGCCCGCTTCGCCCGCCGCAACGTGCGTCTCGCGGATCGCGTCTAGCAGCGAAGTCTTACCGTGATCGACGTGGCCCATCACCGTGACCACCGGCGAACGCGGCACCTCGAGCTCATCGGAATTGTCGGCCTCGAGCACCTCTTCGATCGCCTGGTTGGCGATCTCCTCTTCATAGCTGATGACAGTGGCTGCCGCGCCGAATTTAGCCGCCACGTCCTTCACCATTTCGGCATCGAGAGACTGATTCACCGTGACAAATACGCCTCCCATCAGCAGCGTCGCGATCAGGTCCTTGGCGCGAACGTCGAGCTTCTCGGCCAGGTCCTTCACGCTGATGCCTTCCGTGACGGTGATGTCCTTGGTGATGGGCATCGGCTCCGTGCTGTATTGTGCGCCGCCATAGCGTGGCGGCGGCACAAAGCCCTTCATCGGGCCTTCTTTGGTTTTGGGATACTGCTGCTTGCCTCGACCGCGGCCTCGTGAACTCGCGCGCTGCGGGCGTGCTGCAGTTTCAGGGGGCGGCGCTGCGCCGCCAGGGCCTGGACGCGCTCCGAAGCCTGGGCGCGCACCGAATCCAGGGCGTGCGCCGAAGCCGGGACGTGCTCCCGGAGCCGCCGCTCCACCAGGCCCCGCAAATCCGCCCGCGCCTGCGCGCGTGGGATGCTTGGGGCGTGGCCCTCCTGCGAATTGACCTGGTGCTCCTGTTCCCGGGAATCGTTGGCCCGGACCTGCCGGTCCGCTTGCCGGCCTGCGATCGAAAATCGGTTTTCCGCGCTGCAGCCCGGTTCCAGTGGCTGCGGGAGGGGTTGAAACGATGGACGCTTTGTAGACCGGCCGCGGCCCGGTTTGCGGCATCACCATGCGGCGCGGCGCGGGGACAATGACCTTGGCGGTTTTCGCGGGAGCGTTTGCGGATTCTGCGGCGATACCTGTCACAGCGCCTGCCGCTCCACCGGGAGCTTCGCCGGCATGCGGTGCTACCGCAGCTTGCTCCGTCACGGCTGCGGCTGCCGGTGCCTTAACGGCGATCTTTTCTTCGCGTGCGATTGGAGCCGCGGGCGGCTTAACAACCACGCCGGCTGGGGGTGGTGCCACAACAATAACCGGACGCGCGGGAGCAACCCCTGCGGCGGGCTTGGCGACAACCGCCCCTACGGGCGGACGCGAGGCAATGGCTGGGGTGGAGGGCGGCGGAGCGACAATGGGAGGCGCTGAGCGCGGTTGGGGAACGATCTTGCGCGGTTCTGGCCTGGCCGGAGCGGCTGCTGCGGGCTTCGCGCCCACCGGAGCAACGGTGGCTGGCACAACGGGTTTGGCTGGCGTAACCGCAGGCGGCTTCACCGGGATGCGCGCGTGTCGAGCCTCTTCTTCTTCTTCCTTCTTCTTGGCTAGAAGGGCCTTCATCACATCGCCGGGCTTGGAGATATGCGAAAGATCAATCTTGGGAACAATGGCGTCCGCGCCATGGCGCCCAGAAGCCGCGCCGGCATGCGTCGCAGCGTGCCGCGATTCCCGCGCGAAGTGCGCACGAACCTTCTCCGCCTCGTCCAGCTCTAGCGAGCTGCTGTGCGTCTTCCCGCCAGAAACGCCGAGTTCCGGAAGAACGTCGAGAATCGCCCGAGACTTGACTTCCAGCTCTTTCGCGAGATCGTTGATTCGAACCTTACTCATCCGCCTCTTTTCAGTTTGTGCCGCCAAAAGGCCCTCGGTCGTTCATGACCACCTCTTGGCACTGCCCGCTCTCAAAATATCCCTTGTCGCGCACCTGCAATCGGAGAATGCGGCGCATCTTACGCGCCGCCCTCTTTATCTGGCCGCTCTTCTTCGATTCCGCTTTCACTTTCATCAGCGCCAAGTTCTGGAACCTCTTCGGCGCCGATGGCTTCAATCTCATCTTGATCTGTTTGCTCGGATTCTTCTTCGGCCGTCGCGTCCGCTACACCTTCGGCTTCTTCAATCACCTCGGCTGAATTTTCAGCCTCGGCCTCTTCCGTAGCGATTTCTTCCGTCTCTTTGCCCGCCATCGGCGGTTCAGCGTCGACCAACGAATCTTTCCCGAGCTCCGCGCCGGCCAGAGCCGTTTCGTCTGCTTCCGTCCCGGCTGCGGCTTCCGCATCGACTGCCTCAGCCGCGAGTGCTGCCTCCGCCGCCTGCGCCGCCTCAGCCTCTTCAAATCGGCTAAAGTAGTTCCGCACGGCAACGCCGATCTTCTCCAGCGTCTTTTCGCCGATTCCAGGAATCTCTTCGAGCTGTTCCGGAGTCATGTCGGCAAGGCCCTCGACAGTCGTGATTCCTGCCGTGATCAGCTTTTGAATAATGCTTTCGCCCAGCTCGGTCAATTGCTCGATCGGAGTGGTGGCAGGGCCCGCCAGAGCCTGCATCTGCTGCTCGACCTCCTGGCGCTTCTCCTCTTCGCTCTTGATGTCGATCTTCCAGCCCAGCAGTTTCGCTGCCAGCCGCACGTTCTGGCCCTTTTTGCCGATGGCCAGCGAAAGCTGCGTGTCGTCGACGATCACTTCCAGTTGTTTGTCGGTAAGGTCGGTGATGGAGACGCGGCTCACCTTTGCCGGCTGCAGCGCTTTTTCCGCGAAGGTCGTAATCTCATCGCTGAATTCGATGATGTCGATCTTTTCGCCGCGCAGTTCGCGAATAATCGACTGCACGCGCATGCCTTTCATGCCCACGCACGCGCCCACGGGGTCCACGTCCTTGTCGCGGCTCTGCACGGCGATCTTGGTCCTCTCGCCCGCCTCGCGCGCAATGGCGCGGATCACCACCGTGTTGTCGTAAATCTCGGGAACCTCTGACTGGAACAGGTTCGACACCAGCTCCGGCGCGGCACGGCTCACAATCACCTGCGGCCCTTTGGCTGCGCGGTCAACCTTGATCAGCACCACGCGCACGCGCTCGCCCACGCTGAATTGCTCCAGCCGCGACTGCTCGCGTTTTGGGCAGCGTGCCTCGGCCTTACCCAGGTCGAAGATGATGTCCTGGCCTTCGAGGCGCTTCACCGTCGCGTTCAGTACTTCCTTCTCGCGGTGCGCATACTCCTGGAAGACCGTATCGCGCTCGGCCTCGCGCACCTTCTGGAAGATGATCTGCTTGGCCAGTTGCGCGGCGATGCGGCCCAGCGGGCTGGTGTCCCGGTAGATGCGGATCTCGCTCCCCACCTCCACGCCGGGGGCCATTTCATTGGCCTCCGCAAGCGTGATCTGGTTTACCGGATCCTCGATCTGTTCCTCGTCGGCGACCACCGTCTTGTAGATGTAGGCCGTGATCTCGCCGGTATCCTTGTTCAGTTCCCCACGCATGTTCTCCTGGGTCTTGTAGAACTTGCGCGTCGCCAGGGCAATAGCTTCCTCGACCGCGCCGACGACGATGGCGGGATCGATGCCCTTCTCGGAACTCAGAAGCTCGATACTCTGATACAAAGCGCTGGTTGCCATACTCGTTTTGAACTCTCTTATTCGTTCCGCGTCGCCCGGCCTTCTTTTGGCCTCGTGACTGCGTTGTTGTTTTGCGATTCTTGCGCGAGCAGCAGCTTTCAGTCCGCGCGCTCACATGCTGGAAGCTAGGAGCTAGAGGCTCGTAGCTCGCCCTTCAGATTTCCGGAACCAGATTCGCCTTCTCAATATTGCTGAGGGCGATCTCCACCGCGTTTACGCCCGCCTTACGGCTCTTGCTGTTCTGCTTCACGGCCGCCAGATCAATCGAGATCTTTCCTGAGTCCCGTATAGCTGGCGGCATTGCCATCAATCGTCCCTGCCAGTGCCGGTTGTTGCGGATCGGTTCAAAGGTCCGCACTTTCACCAGGCAACCAACAAATCGCTCGAAGTCCTCCGGTCGGCTCAATTTCCGATCCAATCCGGGTGAACTGGCCTCCAGCGTGTACTCGCTGCCGGGAACCAGATCCTCTACATCGAGCAAAACCCCAAAATCGCGGCTGAACGCCGCGCAATCTTCGTGCGTTACGCCGGAAAGCTGCTCGATGCTGAGCGAACCCTCCCTCAGTCTTTCCGGCAACCCTTCCGCTCCCGCCGCTGCGGCAGCTTTCAGTTGCGCTCTGCCCTCGGCGTTCTTCTCGAGCGACACGCGCAATGCGCGTTCTTTCGCTGAACCGGTGAACTCGATGTCGACCACGTCGAGTCCATGCGAGGCGGCCACCCGCTCCGCCGCCCTCCGGATTTCGTCCAAGCTAACCGCCATCGACCCTGCTGCCAAACGGCGGCCATTTCGCCCGTATCACATTGATTTCTCGTGGCTTCCGGGTGCAATTTGCCGCAAATAAAAAGTGGGCGATGAGCCCACTCCTCTCTCCGCCAGCCGGTGCGCACACGGAATAACCTGACGGACAAATTCGTCTGCATGACTAGAATACCTCGAATTGCCGCGGAATTCAACTTCCTAAGGCGGCCGCTAGCCCGTTTCATCGCTTCGGCCACCAAACCCGCCCGCCGCAGAATCGACTTCCATCTCAGTGGTAGACTCGCTGTACTTAGGACAGCCGCCATGTCACACAGAGCCTCAATATCCTCTGATTCGCAACGTCCTGAACTTGCCCAGCGCACCGCCGTCCTTCAACAAGCCGCCCAATCTGCCGTAGCATACCTCGAATCTTTGGATCGCCGGTCGGTTGCGCCAAGCGCCGAGGCGGTTTCGGCCATGCGCGCGCTTCGTACGCCGCTGCCGGAATCGGAGACGGCCCCAGCCGAGGTCATTCGCTTGCTCAGTGAACTCGGAGGTCCCGCTACGATGGCGATCTCCGGTGGCCGTTTTTTTGGATTCGTGATCGGCGGATGTTTGCCTGCTGCGATGGCGGCAAGTTGGCTGGTCGACACCTGGGATCAGAACGCTGGGCTCTGGACTGCGACGCCGGTGGCGGCCGAATTGGAAGAGACGGCCGTCGGATGGGCACGCGAGCTGCTTGGGTTGCCTGAAGGGACCGCGGGCGGCGTGGTGACCGGCGCAACCGTGGCCAACTATACAGCCTTGGCGGCGGCGCGCCACTTTCTGCTTGAGCGCGCCGGCTGGGATGTCGAGGCAGATGGACTTTTCGGAGCACCCGAATTGCGCGTCGTGGTCGGCGAGGAAGCGCATCCCTCGCTCCTTAAATCGCTCTCGATGCTCGGGCTGGGAAAGAAGCGCGTGGTGCAGGTCCCCGTCGACAGGCAGGGCCGCATGCGGGCTGACGCTCTGCCGCACCTCGACGGCAAGACGATTCTTTGCCTGCAGGCCGGGAACGTGAACACGGGCTCATTCGATCCCGCGAGCGCAATTTGTCCCCAGGCGCGCGCTGCGGGCGCGTGGATCCACGTGGACGGCGCGTTCGGCCTTTGGGCCGCTGCGTCGCCCCGATACCGGCACCTTGTGAAGGGTTTCGAGCTGGCCGACTCCTGGGCAACCGACGCGCACAAATGGCCGAACCTCGGCTACGATTGCGGACTTGCCTTGGTGCGGAACGAAGAAGCCTTGCGTGCGGCCATGGGCATGCAAGCAGCCTATCTGGGGCGTGGTGGACGGCGCGAACCCTCTGACTTCACTCCCGAGCTCTCGCGCCGCGCCCGGGGCATCGAATTGTGGGCCGGTCTTCGGCAATTGGGCAGGGCGGGAATGGCTGCGATCGTCGAGCGAACCTGCGCTCATGCGCAGCGCTTTGCGGCGGGATTGAAAGCCGCCGGATTCGAAGTGCTGAACGAAGTTGTCCTGAACCAGGTGCTGGCTTCGTTCGGTGACGCCGAGAAAACAGCGGGAGTCATCGCGCGCTTGCAGGCGGACGGAACTTGCTGGGCCGGTCCGACGATCTGGCAGGGAAAATCCGCAATGCGCATCAGCGTCTCGAGTTGGGTCACGACGGAAAACGACGTGGAATTGAGCCTCAAAGCGATGATCGACGCTGCACTGGAGCAAGAAGACAAACCAGGCCCTGCCTGACAGAGCGAAGTGCGCATTTTCTTTGCGAGTGTTTTGCGCCGCGACAGATACAAACATGGCCTCCGATGACGAAAACATGCAATCGGTGACGCAGCAAGACAGCGAATCACTGTTCACGTCGGTTGCCGCGCGCGTAACCAACCCCGCTGCAGGTATCTTTGGGCCGGCCTCGATCAGTTGGCGCATCAACCGCGAGTCGGCGTTGTTCCTCGGCGCGGGCCGCGCCGCGCTTCTGCAACTGGCGCACCCATGGGTGACGGCCTCTCTTGCTGAGCATTCGACCGTGATGAATCGCCCCATTGAGCGTTTCCACAACACGTTTCGCATCGTGTTTACCATGATCTTCGGCTCGCTTGGCCAGGCGCTGGCTGCGGCCCGCCACCTGCATGCGCTCCACACTCGGATTAAGGGCGAAATCCCGGAGGATGTGGCGCAATGGAAGCGCGGCTCGCGCTACCAAGCCAACGAGATTGGTGCGCTGCGGTGGGTTTTCGCCACGCTCGTCGAAAGCGCCGTATTGGCCTACGACTGCGCGCTGCCGGCACTATCGGTAGCGGAGCGCGACAGCTATTATGCCGAGTGCAAAACGTTGGCCGGTCTCTTCGGCCTTCCCGTCGCGTCGCTGCCAGAGAATTGGGCCGCCTTCGCCGCGTATAACCGGGCGATGCACGCCTCCGACGAGTTGGGTGTCAGCGGAAGCGCTCAACGAATGGCGCACAATCTGCTCAGTGGCGCGGGATCGTGGATACGGCCACCATTCTGGTTCCGCGCCTTTACGATCGAGGGGCTTCCGGAGCGCTTCCGGGGGGAGTTTGATCTTCGGTTTGGCATCAGGCAGCAGCGGGCCGCATCGCGCGCCCATCGCCTTCTGCCAGGGATTTACCGCCGCCTTCCTGCGTCCGTCCGTTTTACCGGGCCGTGGCGCGAGGCGCAGGCACGGCTGGCTCATCGACCGGTGGACCCACTTACCCGATGGAGCAATCGGTTCTGGATCGGTCGCCCATTACTACCGTTTGCCTAAAACTGTTACGAATGCTCACCCGTTCGCGGCCAAAGTTGTAACGAATTCTCGCGATTTGCTTTGCGCGCCGGATAGCGAGGCGCGACAATAACTGAATGAAATGGCGTCATCTTTCTGCGTTGGCTCTGCTTGCTTCCTTTTCCGCACTGCATCTCCATGCGCTGGACAAGCAGCCTGCCGGCGTGTACCACGCCCGGCGCGTTGCATTGGCGGCCAAACTGAATGGCGGCGTGGCCGTGCTCTTCGCGGCAGAGGAATCGCAACTTGATTTCATGCCTTATCGGCAGGATTCGGATTTCTATTATCTAACCGGCTGGAATGAGCCTGGCGCGGCCCTGATGATCGTGAGCGACGCGCCCCAGGCAGCCTCGCCTCGTACCTACAAGGAAATTCTCTTTCTCCCCGCGCGCAATCTGCGCATGGAGAAGTACACCGGCGAAAAGATGGATGCGGCCACGCCGGGCGTAGAGGAAGCTTCAGGCGTGGATCATGTTGAGCCGATGGCCGAGCTCCCTGCGGAGCTGAACCAGCTTGTTGCCGCTGACCGCTCGCTCTTCAACAATCTGTGGACGCAGCCGGATTCAGCCGCGGCCAAGGCACTGCTCGGTTTTGCCAGCGTTGCGCTGGGATCGTCAGCCACTCCGCCGCAGCATGACGCCACCAGCGTGATCATGCCCCTTCGGCAGGTCAAGGATCAGGGTGAGATCGAACTCATCAAAAAAGCTTCGGCGGCGTCAATCCTCGCTCAGCGCGTGATGATGCAATGGTGGGTCAAGCCCGGCATGACTGAGCGCGCTATCGCTGGAGCCATGACCGCCGTGTGGATGGAGAATGGCTGTGAGCGGCCCAGCTATGCGCCCATCGTTGGCTCGGGGGTCAATTCCACCACCCTGCACTACTCGGCCAACGACCGGACCATGCAGGACGGCGACGTTCTCCTCGTCGACGCGGCTTGCGAGTATTCCATGTACGCCGCAGACATCACCCGCACCGTTCCTGTGAACGGCCACTTCACCCCGCGGCAGCGCGAAATCTACAACATTGTGCTGGGCGCCCAGCAGGCAGCCATCGATGCGTTTGTGGCCGGCAAATCCACCATCAACGATCGCGACCGACAGGATCCGAACTCCCTCGACACGGTGGCCTACAACTACATCAACACCCACGGAAAGGATCTCCACGGCCAGCCTCTCGGCCAGTATTGGCTGCATGGGCTGGGCCACATGATGGGGATCGATGTGCACGATCCTGCCAACTACCCAGCGGTTCTGAAGCCGGGAATGGTCTTCACCATCGAACCGGGTATATATATTCCCGAGGAAAGGCTCGGCGTGCGCATCGAATGCGATTTTCTGGTTGGTGAGGATGGCAAGTTGATCGACCTTGATGCTTCGCTGCCCCACACCGCGGACGAGATCGAAGCGGCAATGCACGCAAAATAAACCACGGCGCGAGCAAAATAAACCGCGAAGCAGGCTAGATGAATCCGGCGTGAGCAACGTGAAGCGCGAAGCGAAGAAATGAACCGCGAAGCGAAAAAATGAATTTCGACCCGCGCGACCGTATGCCTTCCGATCAACTCGAGGCGCTCAGCCGCGTCTTCAGCGAACAACTATTGGCCTGCCTTGACGAATGTGCACGCGGGCGCGCGGGGCTCTTCTCGCAGTTGATGGACGAGGAAGAAGAAAAGTCCTGGCCCGAAGCTGCACGTCTGCGTGAGCTTGCGGTCGCGCTCCAAAGTGTCCTCGCTCAGCACGAGGAAAGGAACGCGCTCTGTGACGAGTTCCTTGACCTCTGCACGATTCACGGCGAAAGCCATCCGGGTGAGCGCAAACTAGCGCGTGCGTTCCTGGAGCGAATCGAGCGCGGCGAAGTGGGTTCGCCCACGCAAGAAGAGCATAAGCCTTGGTGACCTGGGGCACTTGTCGCATTTCCGAGCCGCACTCCTACCACTGCACCCCCGGATAAAGACTCGGAAGACGATAAACGTGGAACTGGTCTGCTCCGGGCGTGGTTCCCTGCCACACCACCTGTGACCCCTGCGGGTTTAGTTCCTGCACGATGGCTCCCGACAGCGCCGCGCAAAAGTCTACTTCCACGTCGTTGTTGGCGAGCAACTCGGCGTTCCCTCCAAAGAAACTGAAGTAGGTGGGCGGCGGAACGTAGTGCGTGACCATCGTTGCCGTCATGTTGTTTTCGTTCAGTTCCAGTAGCGGCATGGTTGAGTAACATTGAGCCGTCGCCGCCATGTACGGCTTGCAAAATACTGACCCAGTCGGAAACATTCGGTCATTGCCGTTGTCCATCATCCCGATGCGAAATACGCCAGTCGTATTGGGGGTAAAGTAGCTCATTCCGTGCTGCGCGTAAAACCAGTCAGTCGGATCGGTGGCGTTCACCAGCTTGAAATCGCCGCCCTCGCCCAGGTGCCACATGATGGCGCCGGAACCTGTGCCGTCGAGAAAATTGATCTTGATCAACCAGTTTTGGTGGCGCATCGAGATCACAAGGTTATGATCGTCGCTCGAATAGAGCATTCCGTTGGAGTGCGTCCAGTCGGGAAAATTCATCGGGCGCCGGTTGATATCCAAATGGTCGAACGTGTTCCACACCCAGTCGGGATTGAAGTTCTGGTCCACATCCACCAGTGCATCGCCAATTACGGTGGTGGTGCCCGTGGTTCCGGAAAGATTGCTAAGCTCCCGAACATACGTTGCCAGCAGAACCAGGTGGCCGTTCCGCAACGGAAGAACCGCGTGATGAAAACTCCCAAGTTGATAAACGTTCCCCTCCGCGTCATGGAAGTTCTCCGCTGCCAGTTTCTGGTTCAACTGGGCCACAGTCAGGCCGTTCACCGTGTTGCCGGCGAGATCGATTTCCCGCACCTCGTTAAGCACGCTCGGACTCAAGCCCGTCGTAATGGAGGAGAGGTACGAAATCACCATTAGCAGATCGCCGTCGGGCAGCAATTGGACACCTTGGATGTAGTCGTTCGAGCTGTGGCTGTAGCTGTAGGTCCAAATTACGTTTCCGCTCAGATCAGTGGCGAAGGCTTGGCTATCACTTGCGGGCTGAATCGTGTTCCACAGCTCGATACCAGGTTGCGGCGTCGCTCCGCTCGCTGTCGTTACGTTAACGGCCGAGGTGGCCGGAGGCGTTCCCGTCAGGCAGGTGTGGTCCGCGTCGTTGTAAGTTGCGCCGTTGTTCAGCGTTACCTGGGCGCGCATGTGATAGGTCGTGTTGCCCAGCATCCCGGCAACGTACGTTTCCACCTGCCCGCCATTCGCTGACGTAGTGGGCACTTGCCAGGTGTTCAGACCGTAGCTGGCTGTCTTCCCAAACTCCACGTCCATCTTTCCCGGCGCGGGGAGATAAAGCGAGTACCTCGCCACCTGCGGATTCCCCAGAGCAAAGGGACAAACCAATTCGGCGGGCGCGATGATCGCGACCACAGCTGTGGCATAATTCTGCTGCGGCGATGCGGCCAACGCCACTGTGACGGTCACATTTTCACTTTGTCCCACGGATGCCGGCGCCGTGTAGCTCCCATTACCGCTTACTGTACCCGTCGCAGCAGTTCCGCTCGCGGCTCCATTCACCGTCCATTCGACGTTGGCCCCGCCGGCGCCTGTCACTGTGAATTGCAACGACTGACCGGGCGCAACGGCGGAGTACTCCGGCGAGATTGTCAGGGAGCCGCCCTGGCCTGCCGTCGGCGGCGGGCCAGAAGGCGGTTTGGGCGCTGGACCTCCAGGCTGCAGTTCGCCTGGTTTGAAAGTGGCGTTGCACCCGCCCAGAAACGTCACGGACGCCAGACAAAGGAACACCGCCAGAGGAAGATGTGCTTGCTGGTTCATGCATGCTTGCCGGGGAAGAACTCCCATCGCCCGCCCTCAGAGCAGGTGAGGATGAAAAGCATCGTGTTACGCCGCCGCCGTGCCTACCAGCGAACGCCAACAGAAACGGGAATCACCTTGGTATCAGCGTCGATCGTTACGGGCGGAAGGCCATTTGCGGACTTGCCGACGATCGCTGGGGACAGCACTTCGAGATAGCGAGCCTCAAGAAAAATGGCTGTGGTGCTAGTGTCGCCATACATGCTCCCAAATCGGTGCTGGTAGCCGCCTCCGAAGTTAAAGCCGCCTTGGTTGCTTGAAAAGTGACCGACCGTGCCGGGGACGTAGCCAGTGCCACAGTAGAAATAGGAGCAAAATTCAGTTGCCATTGGAAACGTGAATGTAGTCACCTTGCGATAAAATCCTCCGCCCCCTGTGACATACACATCGTTGGAAGCCTTCGGAAAGAGATCGAAGACCGGATCGAGCGTGAAGGACCAGATATGCGCATGTCCGCCAGTTGCGGCGCCATTTGTCTCGGAGATCAGCGCCCCCGGCAGCTTGTCATCGAGGAACTGGTACTCGATGAGGGTCGAGAAATGAGGATTGAATCTCAACCCTCCCCCGACTGTAAAGTCTGCACCGTAGGTCACCGAACTTGATATTGGCGCATTGGCGCCCCCGCCTATCTCAAATGTCAAGCGATGAAGGAGTCCATGCTTCCCCTCGTGGAACCCGCCGCCGCCCTGGCTATATTGGCCCTCTCCCGCGGCAGACGCCTCCGCAACCGGGGCATCCGGCAATGCCAGCTCTGCCAGTTGCGGCAAGCTGGTTTGGCTCGATGAGTAGCTGGCCGAATTCGATATGCTCTGAGTCGGAGCCGACTGGGCGCTCTCGACACGGGCGGCGAACAAGGCAGCAGTTGCAATCAGGGCGGCGCGCCGTATCGGAGCGAACCGAATGGGGAATGACATGGCAATCACCTCAAGCAGGGAATTGAGTGCGGCTTCTGTAAAGGGAATCCACCTAGGTGATTTAGACACAGAATCGTGCCAGAGGTTGCCTAGGCCGATTCTAGAATTGTTCTATCATTTTCCGTAACTTGGGACCGCCAGCTTCTCATGGCGTTTCCACCGGGAAAGTACCACCCTTTTCCTTCATGGAAAGGGCACTCTTGAATCTTCAAGGGGGAGAGTTTCCCAAAAGCAAAGGCCGGAGACCCCGGCCTTTGGCTGGTTTTCTGACTCGCTCACTTGCCGCTACTACCCTTGGATGTCGAACTGCTCCGGGTGCAAAGTCGGATCGCTCTTTACCAGCACGTTTTTGCCAATCAGTTCTTCAAAGTCCGTCAGCCAGCGATTGCCGTTCGCCTTCAGAACCTTCACCGTCTCGGGATGCACGCGCAGCATCACATCGGCATTTTCAAAGTGCTTCCGCATCTTGCGCATCTCGATATAGATCTCATTGCACACGGTGGCCGAGCTCTTCACCATGCCTGTCGCCTGGCACGTGGGGCAGGGCACGCTAAGCGTCCGCTCCAGCGACTGCTTCACGCGTTTGCGGGTGATCGCAACCAACCCAAAGTCGTTGAATTGCAGCACCTTGGTCGGAGCGCGATCGCTCTTCAATGCCTCTTCGAGCGCGGCCATCACTTTGAACCGGTTCCTGCGCTCGTCCATGTCGATAAAGTCGATGACGATAATCCCGCCCAGGTCGCGCAGCCGAATCTGGCGCACGATCTCGGGCACGGCGTCGAGGTTGGTCTTGAGAATCGTATCCTCAAGCCGCGCCGACTTGCCCACGTATTTCCCGGTATTGATGTCAATCGCGACCAGTGCCTCTGTCTGGTTGATCACAATCGATCCGCCTGACTTCAGCCATACCTTCGAGCGCAGCGCCTTCGAAATCTCTTCCTGAATGCCGAAGTGCTCGAAGAGTGGCGTTTCCTTGGTGTAAAGCTTCACGCGGCGAACCAGCGAAGGCGAGAAGCGATTGAGGAACCGCACGATGCGCTCGTAATCTGATTCCGTGTCGACCCAGATATTGGCAAAGTTGGAGCTGACTTGGTCACGCAGAATACGCTCGATGAGCGATAGATCGTGGTAGATGAGCGCCGGCGACTTGGAGGATTCCGAACGCTGTTTGATATCGTTCCAGAGATTCATCAAGAAACGCAGGTCGGCGCGCAACTCTTCTTCTGAAGCGCCTTCAGCGGCGGTCCGCACAATAAAGCCGCCGGGAGCCTCGCCACGCTCGTGAACCAGAATCCGCTTAAGGCGATGGCGCTCCTCGTCGGAAGCGATCTTTCTGCTCACGCCCACGTGGGTCACGGTTGGCATGAAGACCAGGAATCGGCCGGGTAGCGCGATGTGGCTGGTGATGCGCGCACCTTTCTTCGCGATCGGTTCCTTGGCAATCTGCACCAGGATTTCCTGGCCGGACTTCAGCAGGTCGGAGATGATCGGCAGGTCCGAGGTCTGTGCTGAACGGCGCGAGGGTCCACGCCGACTCCCCTGCACGCCACGCCCACGCTGTCCGCGGCCTCCGCGGTCACGTCGTTCACGGCCGGGGACCGCCGGCGCACCTGTCGAGGCTTCTTCTCCCTCGACTTCGTCTTCCTCCACGCCGCCTTCGTCAAAGTTCTTCTGGATGCGGTGATCGAGATGAGCCTCCTGCAGCATTTCGCCCAGGTCGCCTGTGCGCAGGTGGCTTGGGATCGTCTCCTCTTCGTAATCGTCGGTATCGTGTACTTCTGGCTTGTGCCGGCGCGCATGTGGCGTAGCCTCAAGCTCGTCGCCTTCGATGACTTCTTCTTCAACCACTCCGTTGCCGGGTGCATACGTCGAAGCCGGAGCGGCTGTTGCGGAAGTCTTGCTGCCGGCAGAAGCGTCGCTGTCCTTCTTCCTTTTGCCGAAACCGAAAAGCTTAAAGCCCGTGGGTGACGACGGATCGATGCGATGAGAAGCGTCTGCATCCTCCTCGGGCTCTGCCGAATTCTCGTCTAGCGCGGCGGGCTCTGATTCGGCATCATCGCTGCCTTCAGGCGCGGAAAACTCTTCTTCAGTAAGTGTTTCGAGAGCATCCGAAGCGAGTTCCTCTTCCTCGAACTCAAAAGGAGCTTCTTCAGGATCTCTCAATTCACTTTCATGAAGCTCTGCCACAGGGGATTCTGTCTCCTCAAAGATTTCTTCCCGTGCAGATTCCGCCTGGGGCTCCTCGGCCGAGTCGTATTGCGTCTCTTGTGCAGCTTCAATGGGAGGTTCGGCCCCACCGCGTCGCAGTGAGAGCGACTCGCCCGGCAACAGTCCGCTGCCGTCCCACGCGAGGGGCGTTTCGATAAGCGTAGAGGGCTTGAATGTGCTAGCTGGGCGGCGCGGCGCCGGCGACTCTGGTGCAGTTTTTGGGGTTTCGGAACCGGGCGCACTGCCATACTTCGAAAGCGACTCGCCGGGTAGGACAAAGGGCGCTGGCGCATGATGCCCACGCTGTGCCGGCGTAGCTTCCGCAGCTTGAATCGCCGGGGATTGCTCCGCCGCGATCTGTGATGCCGAGCTTCGATCGGAAACCGGCTCGAACTCGTTTCGAATTGCAGGCTGACCATCCTGCTCGCGGCCCCCACGGCGGCGGCGACGGCCACGCCAGCGGCGTGACCCTGCCTCATCTGATTCCTGCGCGAGCCCTGACTGCTCTTGGGCACCCGGGGTTCCCGAATGCGGTGATTCGATGGGTTGCGTCCGGGCTTCTTCCGCCGGCCGATGCTCCTGGCGCGGCTCATGCCTGCTTTGGTCGCGACGCGGACCCCGCTCTTCCTGGCCGCCCCCGTTGCTGTCGATCCCATGCGGGTGCTTGACCTCGCGAGGGGCTTGCCCGGCACCACTGGCCGCAGCTCTCTCCAACTCGTCGGTCTCTTCCTGATCTTCGAGCTCGATGAAGTCTGTTACGTAAAGGAACGCGTCGCGCTCAAGCCCCAGATCGACAAACGCCGACTGCATGCCCGGTAATACGCGTGTAACGCGTCCGTTGTAAATGGAGCCCGCGAGGGTATATTCGTTTTCGCGTTCGTAGTAGATTTCCGCGAGTTGATCGTCTTCTAGAATCGCAAGCCGCGTCTCATGCGGCGTGCTGGAAATGCAAATTTCTTTTGCCATCGTACCTTTCCGTCCGGCAGCTCATGGCTGTCGGTACACTCGGCAAGGTTCAATGGGGCGCGCACGATCGGCAAAGGAATGGATGGACGGATAACCGGGGGGATGTCCCAGGAATGGCCTCTGTCTGGAGATCCTTTCCAAAGGCGGCGAACCAATGCGGATGTCGATGAAAACAAGCCGAACGGGCTGCTGGTTGTGGCAATCCGATGACAGAGAGTTTGTGGCCGTCCGGGCCGGACCATCCGGCGGGGCCGTTCGACCCGCGGCTCTTGCAAAAGGTTCTCGCGCCGGCGAACAGAGGAATCTGTCTCCCGAATTCCCCGCGCGTTGCTTGCAATGAGCGAGCCGCAAGGGTGCTTCCCGTCTCTGCGTACTCATAAACCCAATCCTGCCGGGCGCGATCCATCGGGACCATGCCGGCGAAGTGCTTTGAAAATTCCTCTCGTGCTGCCTGAAACAACCCCCAGGAACAAATTCCGGAGCGTTTCGGGCTGAACCAAGAGCCAAACCTTTGGGACGACACCTCAATCAAAGAGGATCGAGATGCGTCAATTAACGAACCGGCGCATGCGGACATTCATCGCCACGCCCAGCGCCAGGAACGTAAACAACACCGAAGATCCACCGTAACTCATTAAAGGTAAAGGGATTCCGGTGACGGGCATCAGCCCGATGACCATGCCAACATTGACCGCGATCTGAAAGGTCAACACAGCCACTATTCCCATAATAATGAGGGAACCGGGCAGGTCGGCGGCTGTTTGAGCGTTCTGAATCAAACGCATCAATATAAGGAAGTATAGCAGCAGGACAAAAAACGCACCCACAAAGCCGTGCTCCTCGCTGAAGGCCGCAAAGATAAAGTCCGTATAGGGAATGGGCAGAAAATAGCCCTGGGTCTGAGTCCCTTTCTCAAGACCCTTCCCCCAAACGCCGCCAGATCCAACGGCAATCTCCGATTGCAGCACCTGGTAGCCTGCCCCATGGGGATCGTTGCCTGGATTGATGAAGCTTGTGAGCCGAGCCTTCTGATAAGGCTTCAGGATTTTGCCGCTCGTCCAGACTCCGCCCACCAGGACCGCGCCCACCGTGATCAGGATCAAACTCTGCCGCAAGTTGATCCCGCCCAGAAACAGGCCTGCGACCAGAATCGGCGCATAAGTGAGCGTCGTGCCCAGGTCCGGCTGGATGAGCACCAGGATCATTGGAAGTCCAACCAAGCCAAATGCTTTGAAGATTTCCGTCCAAGTCAGGTTGCGTCCCCCAATATTGGCGATGTAGCGAGCCACGGCGAGGATCAGAACCAGCTTGACCCACTCGGAAGGTTGGAATTGGACGGGTCCGAAAGCGATCCAGCGCCGCGCCCCTAGGGCTTTGTGACCGACGACCTTCACGGCGACCAGCGAGACAACAAAAATGCCGTAAAGCCACGGCGACAAGTCGATCAGGCGGTGATAGTCGATCTTGGCCAGGACAAACATGCCCACAATGCCCGCTGCAATAAATAGGATTTGTTTCGTTCCAAAGCTGGCAAACTTCGTATGCACCGTGGCCGAGTGAACTTCCAGCACCGACAGGCTGCAAAGCAGAAGTACCAAGCCCAGCAGAGCCCAGTCGAAGTCGCGAAAGCTCAGGAAACGGCGTAGGGGCATGGCGGCTAGTGTACTTTCTGTGATGCGGGCGCCAGAGCTGCCACTTGCGGGGAATTTTTCGCAGATGTGGCCGCTTGCGGACTCATACGCCTTGAGTGTTTCTCCGCGACCTTAGGGTCGTCCGCCACAATTCCGTTGCTGTCGACAAAGAAATGTCCGCTGTGGATCCGTGCGGCCGTGGAGTTCCCTCGGCCTGCGCGGGAATCCGGCCCAGAATCCGGCGTCGTCCACACCGCACCCACTTCTGTCGGCGCCGCGGCTTTCTCGGGCGGCAAATTACCGGCCTCGCGGCGCTTCTTATTCACGTAAGCTTCCACCACCCTCGCCCCGATTCGCGCCGGGTAGTAACTGAATTCGCCATCCTGCCACAGGACCGCCACCACCAACTCGGGATTGCGCCGAGGCGTGACGCCGACGAACCACACGTTGGGAAACGTAGCCCGCCCTTTGTTGGTCTTCTCCAGCGCTTCGTGACTCATCTGCTGCGCGGTCCCGGTTTTGCCGCCAAAGTCAATGCCGGGCAAGCCATCATTGCCGGCCGTGTGGTAAAGGCCAGGCTGGGTCACTTCAAACATGCCGTTAGTGATGATCTCCCAGTTCGCCGGATCGATGGGAACATACGCATCGCCGGTTCCTGGAAAACTATCCTGGAGCGATTTGTAAAAGTCGGTCGGAAGTTCGTTGGGAAACACAACATGCGGCCGCACCAGGTGTCCCCCAGATGCAATGCCGCCAATGATGCGAGCCAGTTGGATCGGCGTCGCCTCGACGGCGCCCTGGCCGATGGATACGTCGAGCGTCTCGTCAGGATACCAGCGGTGATGGAAGTTCTTGATCAGCCAATCCGGGGAAGGCATCAACCCTGCCTGCTCGCCCGGCAGATCGATTCCCGTCTTTTGTCCGTAGCCAAACTCCGTCGCGTATTTCACGATCCGGTCGATGCCCAGCTTGTCGCCCAACATGTAATAAAACGTGTCGCACGAGTACGGAATCGCGTTGTAGATATCCACCGCGCCGTGACGCTGGTCGCAGTGGTGGTAGTAGCCATACGGTCCCCACCCGCCGGTGCACACAATGTGCATGTTCTGCGCAATGCCTTCCTGCAAGCCCGCAACGGACATGAGGATCTTGAAGGTCGAGCCGGGCGCAAGCTGCGCCTGGATGCTCTTGTTTAACAATGGATGGTCGGGATCGGTGATGAGCTTGTTCCAGTCCGTGCGGTCGATCTTGACGGCAAATTCGTTGGGGTCGAAGCTGGGCCGCGACACCATCGCCAGAATCTCGCCGTTCCGCGGGTCCATGGCAACGATCGCGCCGTTGCGATTGCCCAGTGCGAGCTCAGCCGCGCGCTGAAGGTCGTTGTCAATCGTGAGCCGCAAGTCCTGGCCGGGCACGGCGTGTTCGATGCCAAAGTAGCCCACCTCGCGTCCCCGGCTGTCGACGACCACCTCCCGCGAGCCGTCCTGCCCTCGCAGCAACTGATCGTAGGTTTCTTCCACGCCCGCTTTGCCAACAACGTCGCCTGGCTCATAGTAGGCAAAGCGGGGATTGTTTAGATCGTCTTCGCTCACCTCGCCCACGTAGCCGATCAGATGCGCCGCGAATCCGTCGCGCGGATACAGCCTGCGCTCCTCGTCAATCGTCTCCAGTTCCGGCAACTCGTTACGATGCGCTGCGATAAACGCCTGCTCGTCAGCGGTCACATCCTGCTTGATAGGTATGGGCTGATAGCCGGGCTCGGTGCGATAGTGGTGCAAGGTGGCGCGCAACTGATCGAGATCGAGATCGAGCCCATGCGCGATGAGCGGCAAATCGGCGTCCACATTGCGGCTTTGCTCACGCACCAGAAAGCAGGTTACCGATGGGTAATTGTCCACGACGAGCCGGCTCTCGCGGTCGAAGAGTTTGCCGCGCGGCGCCAGAATCGGTTCCTTGCGAATTCGATTCTGCTCGGCCAAAACGCGGTAGCTATCTACATTCAAAACTTGCAGACGCCACAGGCCCGCGGCCAGGCCGAGCATCATCAAAAGAATGCCATACTGCACAAAAGTCAGTTTGACTGTGGAGAGCTTCTCGCCGCGGTTGATGCTTAAGGCCATTGTCCTACTCTTCAGAATACAGCGAATCCGGTTTCTCGCTCGGTCGCGTTAGAGTACGCGTTTGTCGTTCAATCCCTGATCCGGAGACGGTCGAGCAGCGGAAACAGCACCAACGCAATCACACCATTACCTACGGCGCGCAGCACCTCCGTCAGCCAGTTCCAGTCCGCCGCCAGGCCAAGCAGAAAGCGAGCCACAAAAAGGTAAATAGCGCTTGAGAGCAGCGAAAGCGCGAAGGTGAGCAGGACCCGGATCGTGTGATTGTCGACATCGATGCGAATACCCACGGAGCCAGCCAGAAAACCGACGACTGTCTTGGCGATGCCATTGATGCCGATGGGGTTATGCGACAGCGCATCCTGGAACAGCCCCATCACCGCTCCCATCACAGTTCCTTGCAATGGATTGCGGCGGCCCAGCGCAAAGAAGATGGTCACCAGGAGCGGCAGGTCGAACCAGTCGTAGCGGCCGACCACTCGCGGCAGCCATGCCTGCAGCACCAGCGCACCCAGCGGAACCAGAGTGTAAACCAGGAGCGGATACCGGCGGATCTCCATATCGCGCCGGAATTCGGCGCCTAGCACAGACATGGCTATGGATTCCTCGGCGTTGTTGACTGCGGTTTCTGCTTCGGTGTGGAATTCGCCTCGGGTGTCGCGCCGGAATCGTCATTGGTGCTGGCTGAGTACTGGTCGGGATGCAACGGTTGCGGCGGCCGCGGCGCTATGGTGGGGTTGCTCGTATCGTTCAAAGGCTGTTGATCCGGAGGCAGGTTTGGGTCAATCAGTCCCGGCAGCTTTTCCGCCATGATCTCCGAGGCCTTCATCTGATCCTTGATCCCTGCGGGCACAGCGGATTGTTCCGCCGCGCTCTTTGAAAGGTCCTGCTCCTGCTGGGGCGAGAAGCGCGGCTCAGTCGAAGTGATCACCAGCACTTCGTCCAGGCGGTCCAGCGGCGCAGCCGGCGTAAGGATAATGTCCACGAGTCCGTCGCGATCGGGATCGCGAACCACCTTCTTCACCGCGCCCACTGCAAGCCCGCGCGGGAAGATCAGATCACCCCCTGCGGTCAGCACGTGTTCGCCCGGCCGAATGCGCTCATCGGCGGTCACGCCCACCACTTCGAGCTGTCCCGTGGCATCGCCGCGAAGCACTCCCCGGATGCGCGTTGTCTCCAGAATCACCCCTGCGCCGCTCGTGGTGTCATTCACGGCCAGCACCTGCGCGGTATGCGGAAAGACATCCCTCACCTTACCCACAATGCCTTCGGCTGTAATCACCGCCATATCCGGCTTCAGTCCGTCGTGCCAGCCCTTATCGATATAGAAAACGTGCGAACGGTCGCTGCCGCTCGACCCATAGACCTGCGCGGCCAGCGTCGAATAAATGTACTGTTGCTGGAAGCCGAGCATGGCCTGCAACCGCTCGCCCTGGCGCGCATCCTCCAGCAAGGCGGCTTGCTCGAGCCTCAACCGGTCCACAGTATTTTCCAAATTCTGGTTCTGCTTGCGGACGTGGACCAGATCGATGTAGTTCGACCACATGGTCGCCATCCCCGTCGTGCTTGAGTGAATCAATCGCTCCGGGGGAGAAATCACGGCATTCGCCCAAAGCCGGATCAGCCGAACACCGCCAGGGTCGGTGTCCTCCAGGCTGCTTGTGCCGCTTGTGGTTCGGTGCACTTGCACCGCAAGCCCCACGAGCTGCAGCATCAGCAGTGCCAGCAGCACCACAAGGTTTCGGTAGCGGATGATGAACGATTCCATAAAGGCCAGTGATCGGTGTTCAGTGGACAGCGGTCAGATAACGGCTAGCGCGGTTTTTCACTGATCACTGACGACTGTCCGCTGGCTACTGTCGTTAGTCGATCTTGATCTTGCGCAGCAGCCGGAAGTCCGAGAGCATCTTGCCCGTGCCCAAGACTACTGAGGCCAGCGGATCGTCGGCCACGGATACGGGCAGTCCGGTCTCCTCGCGAATGCGCTTGTCAAGATTCTTGATGAGAGCCCCACCGCCGGTCAGCACAATGCCGCGATCGCTGATGTCGGCTGAGAGCTCGGGTGGCGTGCGCTCCAGTGCCACGCGAATCGCATTCATGATGACGGCGATGCACTCGCCCAGCGCCTCGCGAATCTCGCTGTCGTCGACCGAAATGGTCTTCGGCACTCCCTCGATCAGGTTGCGCCCCTTGATCTCCATGGTCAGCGGTTTATCCAAGGGGTACGCGGAACCGATGTCAATTTTGATTTGTTCCGCGGTACGTTCGCCGATCAGAAGGTTATATTTCCGCTTCAGATAGTTGATGATGGCCTCGTCCATCTGATTGCCGGCCATGCGCACCGAGCGCGAGTAAACAATGCCGCTCAGCGAAATCACCGCGATATCAGTCGTTCCTCCGCCAATATCCACCACCATGTTTCCCGAGGGCTCAGTGATTGGCAGTCCGGCGCCGATTGCCGCCACCATCGCTTGCTCCACCAGATACACTTCGCTCGCCTTGGCGCGATATGCGGAGTCCTCTACGGCGCGCTTCTCCACCTGCGTGATCTCTGAAGGCACGCCGATCACAATGCGCGGGTGCACCAGCATCTTGCGGTTGTGCGCCTTCTGGATGAAGTAGTTGAGCATCTTCTCGGTCACTTTGAAGTCGGCGATCACGCCGTCCTTCATGGGCTTGATAGCCACGATGTTGCCGGGCGTGCGCCCCAACATCTCCTTGGCTTCTTTGCCCACGGCCTCTACCTCACCAGTGGTTTTGTTGATGGCTACAATCGATGGCTCATTGACGACGATGCCTTTGCCGGCCGCGTACACGAGCGTATTGGCGGTACCCAAATCGATCGCCAGATCGCTCGAAAACATGCTGAACAGCGAGCGGAACCCATGGGACCGTGAGGAACGAGAGTGATATCCGTTCATTGACATGGAGAGATTGAATCTTCCTCAAAAAGCTGAGATTTGACTGTGCCTCAAAGCCTATTGTACGGCTACTTGCCCTTTGCCGTTGGCTTTGGTTCATAGCACGAAGGAGGCACTCAGCGTCAGGCGTGCCGCCTTAGTAAACGAAAGTCGGCAACGTTCCCCTCAAGTTGCCCCGACTGGCCGGGATCCACTCCCCAGGCGTACGCTGTTTGGCGGATTCAGTTACGGTCAAGCAGTGGGGCTGGAGGCGCGAGCCGCCGCCTACTGTTCACCGTCCCCTGGTATTCGAGGCTTTCATGACCTATCCCAGCTACCACAACCTGATCGGCGGCCAATGGCTTCCGGCCGCGAACGGCAAGACCATACTCAACCTCAACCCCGCCGACCACTCCGACGTCATTGGCGCGTTTCCCTCCTCCCACGCCGAAGACGTCGCCCTGGCCGTGGCTGCCGCAAAGAAGGCCTTCGCTACCTGGCGGCTGGTTCCCGCACCGAAGCGCGCCGAGATTCTGCTCCGAGCAGGCAGCAATCTCGTCCAAAACAAGGAAAAATACGCGCGGGAGATGACCCGCGAGATGGGCAAGGTGCTGGCTGAAACCCGCGGCGACGTGCAGGAAGCCATCGACGAAGCCTTTTACGTGGCTGGCGAGGGCCGTCGGCTCTTTGGCGTCACGACCTCTTCCGAGCTCCAGAACAAGTTCGCCATGTCCGTTCGCATGCCCGTGGGCGTGGTTGGCCTTATCACCCCGTGGAACTTCCCCATGGCCATTCCAAGCTGGAAGCTCTTTCCCGCGCTTGTTGCAGGCAACACCTGCGTCATCAAGCCGGCGACCGACACGCCGCTCTCTACCTACAATCTCGTCCAGGCGCTCATCGACGCCGGCCTGCCCCCTGGCGTGGTCAACATCGTCTGCGGCACCGGATCGACCGCTGGCGCGGCACTGGTCGAGCATCCCGACATCCGCGCCATCAGCTTCACGGGCTCCAGCACCGTCGGATCGCTCGTTGCCCAGCGCGCAGCCGCCACCTTCAAGCAAGTCTCGCTTGAAATGGGCGGGAAAAACGCGCAGATTGTTCTCGACGACGCCAACCTTGACCTCGCCCTCGACGGCGCACTATGGGGCGCTTTCGGCACCACAGGCCAGCGCTGCACCGCCACCAGCCGAATCCTTTTGCAGAAGGGAATTGCCACCGAATTCACCGACAAGTTAGTTGCTCGCGCCAAAAAGCTCAAAATAGGCAACGGCCTCGACGAATCGGTCGAAGTTGGCCCGCAGGTGAACGCCAATCAAATTGAAACATCAGAAAAGTACGTCGGGATCGCGCTCGGCGAGGGAGCGCAACTTCTCTGTGGCGGCCACGCGCTGACTTCTGGCGCTTACGCTCACGGCACATTCTTCGAACCGACGATCCTTGCCGGTGTCACGCCCGCCATGCGGATCGCTCGCGAAGAGGTGTTTGGCCCCGTCGTCAGCCTTATGGAATTCTCGATTTTCGATGAGGCGATAGAGATCGCCAACTCCATCGACTACGGCCTGTCTACTTCTCTCTATACTCGCGATGTGAACCGCGCCTTCGCCGCTATCCGCGACCTCGAAGCAGGCATCACCTATATCAACGCTCCCACCATCGGCGCCGAGGTGCACCTGCCGTTCGGGGGCGTAAAGCACACCGGCAACGGCCACCGCGAAGGCCTTGGCGCACTCGACTTCTTTACAACATGGAAAGCCGTCTATGTGGATTACTCCGACAAGCTTCAGCGCGCACAGATTGACAACGCTGAATGAGTGACCCGCGCTGAGAGGCTCGCGGGGATCGGCCTCGTGCGCGGCCACCAACCCCGCTCGGCCCGCGCGCCCTCCCTCGCGCAGATCGGTCCGCCGCCACTCAAGGGTGCACCCCCAGAGACTTGTCAGGGGGTCGGCGCGGATATTTGTTGTAACTAATTTATTATTCAGCCACTTGCAGCAACGCGAAGTTTGCCGATAATTTGCACTCATTTCGCTATCCTGATCTCACAATTCCATAAAAGACCGCCCTCGGCGGCACGTCCGGCCTGCGGGCCTCATAAACCCCGTCTTTGTCCGAACTTGGGATTCAGGTTCGTGAAAAGGCGGGACTTACTCCGGATCCGTTCCCGCAACCGCTTTTCAACGAGCAATTTGCCGAAAACCCCCGGGGGTGGCGGGGGTACGGGGGGTATCCCCGGAAAGGGATAATTCATGTACGCAACCTGCCGTCACATCATGCCCAGCGGACTCACCTGCCAGTCGCCCGCCATCCGGGGCTCTGCCTTCTGTTACTTCCACGGACGCCGCATTCCGCCTCAGGCAAAAAGGCCTTCGACGGAGCATCGCGTCGAGATACCCACAACTCTCGACCAGAACGGAATCCCCCACGCCCTCCACAGCGTCCTTCAGGGTCTTGCCGATGGCCGCGTCAGTGCGCGCCGCGCATCCATTCTCCTTTTGGGACTCCAAATGGCCCTCAACCATCCCGAGCCTCGTTCTCCCGCACCCACCGCTCCCACTTCCAATCCGCCTCTTGACGAGCTGCTTTTCTCCGCTGACCCTTCCGACGAGGAAGCCGTCTCCCTGATCAATGCACTCGCAGAAAAGTTGGGGCTCGACGCGAAAACTGCACCGCCCAGGGCGCCCGGACCGAAAAGGCCCACGCAGTAACATGGAACTGCAATGGAAACTGCCTACGTTCCTGCCCCCACTCGCTACGACGTCGCAACGTTTCGGCGTTGCGGAAAATCTGGTCTCGTTCTGCCCGCCATCACCCTCGGTTTGTGGCAGAACTTCGGAGGCGCTGATGTCTTTGAAACCGGCCGCGCCATGGTCCGCCGCGCCTTCGATCGTGGCGTCACTCACTTCGACCTCGCCAACAACTACGGACCTCCCTACGGCTCAGCCGAAGAAAACTTCGGCACGATATTGCGTAAGGACTTTGGTCTGCGCAAGCATTCTCGCGGCCTGCGCAACGAACTCATCATCTCCTCTAAGGCCGGTTACGACATGTGGCCTGGACCATATGGCATCGGCGCCTCGCGCAAATACCTGCTTGCTTCACTCGATGACAGCCTCCAGCGCATGGGCCTCGATTACGTCGACATCTTTTATGCGCATCGCCCTTGGAAGAACTGCCCCCTCGAAGAAACCATGGGTGCTCTCGTCACAGCCGTGCATGAGGGCAAGGCTTTATATGTTGGTATCTCTTCTTACCAGCCGGATCGAACACGCGAAGCCGCGAAGATCCTCAAGAGCATGGGAGTGCCGCTGCTCATTCACCAGCCCTCGTACTCCATGCTGAATCGCTGGATCGAGAAAGGCCTTCTCGACGCGCTCGAAGAAGTTGGCGCTGGCTGCATTGCCTTTTCGCCGCTGGCCCAGGGATTGCTCACCAGCAAGTACCTCAAGGGCGTGCCCAAAGACTCGCGCGCAAAGAGCGAGGGCTCTTCAATGTTGAAGGAATTCCTGAACGAGAAGAATCTCAAGCATGTTCGCGCGCTCGACGAGATTGCACGCGGCCGGGGTCAGACCCTTGCGCAAATGGCAATCGCCTGGGTGCTGCGAGATCAGCGAGTCACTTCTGCCCTCATTGGCGCGCGCAACGTCGAGCAGCTTGACGACTCGCTCGACGCACTCAAGAAGCTGAAGTTCACCGCCGCTGAACTCAAGGAAATCGACCGTTATGCGCAGGAGGGCAACGTTGACTTGTGGCGCAGAGGTCGCGAAACGATGGAGTAGTCAGCCTGAAGAGTTGGGTCCGGATTTGTCGGATCCGAACCTCTAGCTTTTCCCGTCCAGCACGTCCCGCAGCGCGAAGCTCGTTTCCAACCGGATCACGCCCGGTAGCCGCGAAAGCTCGTTCTGGTGCAGTCGATTGTAGTCGTCAATTCCGGCCACTCGAGCCACCAGAATGTAGTCGTACTGGCCGGCCAGCAAATGGCAGCTCACGATATCGTGGCAATGACGCACCGCGGCCTCGAACGCGTTCAGCACCGCGGCCGACTGCCGCTCCAATGTCACGCGGATGTAGACCGTCATGTGTTTGCCCAAAAGCCGGTCGTCGATGATCGCGCGATACCCGCGGATCGCTCCCGACGATTCCAATGCCAGAATGCGCCGCGAGGCAGCCGAGGCCGACAAGCCTACCGCTTCGCCGACTTCGTAGTTCGTGGCTCGTCCGCTGCGCGCCAGAAAGCGCAAGATGGCGGCATCGAGTTCGTCCAATCCAGGCGCCGATCCCGCCGGAACTTTCGACTCAACCGGCTTCTCAAGTGATTGTTGCTCTAGGGTGGTATTGAGATCACGATTCGTGCTCATTTCAGTGTTCTATCACAAAATTTGCACACATTGGAACCAGTTTGCGCCGTAGAATTGCTTTCAGTCGACGGCTTGGCGAGCGCTCACATCACAAAGCCCTCCCACTCAGCGCGCTAGTCTTGTCGCACTGCGGCCCTCCCCCGAGGGCGCTTGGAGCCAAAGGGAGGCCACTCCGTTTGAGGAGGATCAGCCATGATTGTCGGCGTTCCCAAAGAGATCAAGGACAACGAAGCCCGGGTCGGCGTTACCCCAGCGGGCGTTAAAGAACTCACCGAAGCTGGCCACAAAGTGCTCGTTGAAACGCAGGCCGGCGCACAATCCGGATTTCCCGATGCGGACTACCAGAATGCGGGCGCGGAAATTGTCGGCGATGCAGGCTATGTCTGGGGCAAATCGGAGATGGTCGTCAAGGTTAAAGAGCCTATTGAACAGGAGTATGTTTATTTCCGCGAAGGGCTAGTTCTTTTCACCTATCTGCATCTGGCGCCGCTGCCCGCGCTCACTGACAAGCTTCTTGAATCAAAAGTTATCGGCATCGCCTACGAGACGGTCCACGACCGGCAGGGCACATTGCCTCTGCTCACGCCCATGAGCGAGGTCGCTGGTCGCATGAGCGTCCAGGTGGGAGCCAGCTATCTCGAAAAAGAGCGCGGTGGGCGTGGCATCTTGCTCGGCGGCGTTCCTGGTGTTCCACCCGCGCACGTGACCATACTCGGCGGCGGCATCGTCGGCACCAATGCCGCCCGTATCGCCATGGGATTCGGCGCAAAAGTGACTCTCATTGACGTGAACCTGAACCGGCTGCGTGATCTTGACGACATCTTCGGCGGTCGCCTCTACACGCTCGCCTCGAACAGCTACAACATTTCCCAGGCCACTCGCGAAGCAGATCTCGTCATCGGCGGAGTGCTGATTCCCGGAGCAACGGCGCCAAAGTTGGTTACGCGGGCCATGGTAGCCCAGATGAAGAAAGGCGCAGTCATCGTTGACGTGGCCATCGACCAGGGCGGCTGCGTGGAGACGGCGCGTCCCACCTCGCACTCCAACCCCAGTTTTGTGGTCGATGGCGTAGTACATTACTGCGTGACCAACATGCCGGGCGCGGTGCCGCATACTTCCACGCTGGCGCTCACGAATTCGACATTTCCTTATCTGCTGCGGCTGGCCAACCTTGGTGCGCGCGAGGCACTCCGCCAGGATGCAGGATTATCCGAAGGGCTAAACACATGGCTCGGAACACTCACCCATCGCGGAGTTGCCGAAAGTCAGAAACGAGCTTGGACCGCCGCGACAGCCCTCATCGATTGATTCAACGACTCTGCCGAAATCCCGCAGTCGCCACGCCGCCAGCCGGTGTCAAATTGTTCTTGACACGCTTGTTGCGCCTTTGTTAGCTTCCTCTCGCGGAAAAAGACTTAGAGAAATCCACCGCCAAATACTGCTTCCCTGAACCGACTGACGCTGCGCGTCTGCCGGTAGAGACGTTCGTGTTTGGAGGTGGATTTTTGTCTTTGGCAGACTTTTAACGCTGTATTCCTCGAATGTTAACGGAAATGGCCAAGGATGGCTTTGAATCGTCTCGAACCTAATGACGCTGGGCGCTTTTTCAGGCCCCGGGTTGATCGGATCCCGCGCCTGCCGCGGCGGGTCAAAGGGTGTTTCATCCCCGTGGGCCAATTCGTGTCTGCGGGACCTGGCTTCACTATCCATCCCAATTGAGCAATCGGGTTCTCCGATGACGGTGTCTTCGACAAGTCAATAGCCCTGGCGAACAGGGAATAAAGTTAACAGCATTCGAAACAGGAACACTGGGAGGCAATATGAATCCGTCGAACCGATCTGTGGACCAACAAGCCGGAACCGTCTGCGCGTCGAATTGTGAAAAGTGGGGCTCAAGGTGGCTCCTTTTGGCCATCGCGCTTCTGTTATTGCTTCCATCACGCGCCGTATTTGCACAATACGACACCGGCGGACTGGTCGGGACCATTCGTGACTCCAGCGGGTCCGCTGTGCCCAACGTGACCATTACAGTCACCAACGACGCTACCGGAGTAGCCACGGTTGTCAAGACGAACGATTCGGGTGACTATGAAGTTCCATCGCTGCACGTAGGCGTTTACACCATTTCGGCAAGTGCCACGGGTTTCGCCATCGCTGAGGCAAAGTCAATTACCCTCTCCGTTGGCGCGCGCGAGCGCATCGACCTCACGTTGAAAGTCGGCGCGGCACAGGCCACGACGGTTGAAGTTAGCGATGTGGCGTTGCAACTCGAAACTGAATCGAGCCAGCGTGACCAAACCATCACGGGCTATCAGAGCTCAGCTCTTCCGCTGGTGAGCCGGAACTACACCGATCTGCTCGCTCTCGTAACCGGCGTGCGCCAGGCTCCTACGCAGGCCACGACCACCACCAACATCAACAGCCCCGTCCGCGCAGGCGCGTACAACGTCAATGGCCAGCGCTCGATGTTTAATAATTTCCTGCTCGACGGCATGGACAACAACGCTTATGGCGAGTCCAACCAGGGCTTCGACAATCAAATCATTGCCGTACCGCCGGACTCCGTTGCGGATTTCAGCGTGGTCACTAACAATGAGAGCGCGGAGTATGGTCGTGGTTCGGCCGCGACCGTCAACGTGGCCTCGAAATCGGGCGGCAATCAATTCCATGCACTGGTTTATGAGTTTCTCCGTAACACCGACCTCAACGCAGCCGGCTTCTTCAAGCCCACCACGATCGGCACCAACGGGCCCGTTCCGTTCCGAAAGCCAACGTCGAACCGCAATCAGTTCGGCGGCAACCTCGGCGGTCCCATCCTGCGCGATAAGATGTTCTTCTTTCTCGACTATGAGGGTTTGCGGGCCATCACCAAGCCCCTGTATGTGTTAACTCTGCCCACCCAGAATGAGCTGAACGGCAACCTTGTCGTACCGGTCACCAATCCCGTCACAGGGACCAGCTATCCCGCCAACACGCCCATTCCGTCTAACGCATTCGATCCCTTGTCTGCTCAAATCGTGGCAGCGTTTAAGAACATCACGGGCTTGCCCCTCTCGGGCTCCGCAACCACCGGCCAGAATGCCGCCGACTACTCGGTGCTGATACCCTTCCGCGACTACTCAGACAAGGGCGACTTGCGCCTGGATTATACGCAGAGCCCCTCTGCGCGCTACTTTCTGCGCATCAGCGACCATAAGGAAACGGCCATCAACTTCCCCACCATTCCCGAGCCGCTGGAGGGCCAGGTCGGCGGGTATCAGCGCATTCTCGACCAGCAAATCGCCCTCGGATACACGGGCAGCTTCGGGGCCAGCCGGTTACTCGATCTGCGTCTGGGTATCTCCCGGACCAAGGCGGGCAAGACGCCTATTGGCGAAGGAACTGCGCCTGTCCTGGTGAATGGTGCGCCGATTCCTGGTCTCGGAAGCTTGCCGACCAGCTTCCAGGGAGGGCTCCCCGCTGTCTCCATTGGCGGCGGCTTTTCGTCGTTTGGCCGCCAGACCACGAACCCGCAGTTTCAGAATCCTGCCATGATTGATCCCTCGGCAGGCTTCACCTGGATCAAGGGCAAGCACTCGCTGAAGATCGGATATGAATACGAACATATCTGGATGGGAGTCTTCGACAACAACCCGCCGTACGGCTCATTTAGTTTTTCCGGATCCTACAGTTCGCCCACCAAAGTTGCCGATGCTTACTGGGCGGATTTCCTCTTCGGTACAACCAACGCGTACACTCTCGCAGCTGCCTTCGAGGCCCATCTTCGCCAGTCTCTCGACAGCGCCTACCTGCAGGACGATTGGAAGGTGTCTCCTAACCTGACTTTCAACCTCGGTCTGCGCTGGGAATACGGCTCACCCTATTCCGAGTTGAACAACTATGTTTCCAACTGGGATCCGGGCTCGCAAACCGTCCTCACGATTAATCCCAAGGCAACTTTGGGCAACGGTATTACGCCCACAACAGGCAGCGGCGTCTACGGCAAGACATTGATGAATCCGGACCTCAACGATTTTGCACCGCGCGTCGGCTTTGCCTGGGCGGTCACGCAACATACGTCCATCCGTGGCGGATTCGGCACGGGCTATGTGCACTATACCCGCGCCGGCTCTGGTGACATCCTCGCCATCAATGCGCCGCAGGCGCAATTCGCCGCTGTTACCCAGATTGCGCCAACCACAACCAATCACTGTTCCACGCCGCTGCCTGCCCAGATCATCGCCACGGGAACCACAACGCCAACCTGCTACGCGACTGCGTCCCAGGGTTTCCCGTCCGGGCTGGTTACGAGCTTCAATCCCGCCACCGATAACATCACATGGGCGCCCAAGAATACGCGGGATAGCTATGTGGAGAATTATTATCTCGCAGTGCAGCGCCAACTAGGGAAGAACAGCCTGGTCGACATCGCTTATGTTGGCAATCACGGCCTCAAGCTGCAGGCGTTTCTGAACGGCAATCAGCGCAACATCATCGACTCGGCCAGCTCGAACACCTACACTTACTCGCGTCCCTTTGCGAGCTGGCCTTCGGATATTACGGAAGCACTGGACGAGGCTCATTCCAATTACAGCGCGTTGGAGGCACGGTATGAGCAGCGCATGGTCGGTGGGCTGACCTTGCTCAATAGCTTTACCTGGGAGCACTCGCTCGACAATGCCAGCGCGTCGCTGGAAGGCAACACGCCTTCGCCGCAAGATGCGAATAACCTCAAGGCCGAATACGCGCAATCGGACTACAACTTGCCGGTTGCCAACATCACCAGTCTCGTTTACGATCTGCCGTTCGGGCGCGGGCGCAGATTCGGTCAACACCTCAATCCGATCGTGGATGGGGTCCTGGGCGGATGGCAGGTGAGCGCAGACAACACGGCGCAGGCAGGAACGCCTTTCAACCTCACGTATGGGCCGAACTCCGCCCAGCTCGCTTCCACGCAGATCGTGGCCAACTACCGGGGCGTCAACCTCTACCGCCCCAACCGCGTCTCCGGCGTGCCGCTGACTCAAGGACGTAGCGTGGTGCCTTCGACCACCACGGGTTATATACAGTACATCAATTACAAGGCCGTCGCGCTGCCCGCAGTCGACAACGCCAATGGCGCTGTTCAGCCGCCATTCGGCAATATGTCGCGCAACCCGGGCCGCACTCCTCCCCTCTATCAAACCGATCTCGACTTCAACAAGACCTTCAGTACGCCCATTGAAGGCATGAAGATCGAGTTCCGTTCCGAGTTCTACAACATTTTTAATCACACCAATCTCTACCTGCCGTCCACCATCAGCGGCACGCAGGGCGCGAATGCGTCGACCGGCGGCCTCATCAGCAGTACCTTTACGCCGCGCGTGATTCAGTTCGCGTTGAAGGTCAGTTACTAACCCAAGCATGCGGATGCGCCAGTCACTTCGAAGTGTCTGGCGCACCGCGCTCGTTTTCGAATTACCTTCGTGCGGCGCTCAGGCTGCCCGTGCAGAGAAGCCGAACTCCACACTGGTAAAATGGAAGCAGCAACACGCTTGCAATATTGGTTCGGCGCTGTTGCGCAAGAGTCCGCGGCGATTCGACTCGCGGATAGCGCCCACTGAGAGACCAGAGCCTGGGCGGAAAAACAGCCATCTACCTTGATCGAAGGCGCGTTTCGGTTCGCGACGCAAGTCCTCTTGTGTCCACTCGTGGCCCGCCATCGACCGTGCTATTTTCCGTCATCCACTCGCTATGAAAGGAAGGAATAGGCGTGGTCGCAAGAGAGGGAATCCTCAGCCAATTGGGTGCTACTGCCCAACCTTGGGATGTGCTAGTGATAGGCGGCGGGGCTACTGGCCTGGGTGCTGCCGTCGAAGCTGCTGCTCGCGGCTACCGCACCCTGCTCGTGGAACGCGCCGATTTTGCCAAGGAGACATCGAGCCGCAGCACCAAGCTTGTCCACGGCGGCGTCCGCTATCTGGAGCAAATGAATCTGACGCTGGTTCTTGACGCTTTGCGCGAGCGCGGCCACATGGTACGCAATGCGCCGCATCTGGTCCACGATCTATCCTTCGTCGTTCCGGCTTATAGCTATTTTTCGCTTCCTTACTATGGCCTCGGCCTCAAGGTTTATGAACAACTTTCAGGAAAGTTGTCGTTGGGCCACTCGGAGTTGCTCTCCCGCAACACCACGCTGGAAATGCTGCCCGGAGTAAAGGAAGATCATCTTCGCGGCGGCATTCTCTATCACGACGGCCAGTTTGACGACGCCCGTTATGCCATCGCCCTGTTGCGAACCCTCCAGGATCTCGGCGGAACCGCCATCAACTACGTTGAAGCCACAGGTCTGATTGAGCGGGGCGGAAGAATCGCGGGTATCCAGGTCCACGACCGGGAAGACGGCACCGTCTTCGACCTTCAGGCTAAGGCAGTCATCAATGCCTGTGGCGTTCACGCCGAGGAAACGCTAGCGCTCAACGGTCGTCCGCGCGATTCTTTTCTGGTCGTCAGCCAGGGGTCGCATTTCGTCCTGCCCCGCACCTTTCTCGCTGGGAATACGGCGCTCATGATTCCCAAAACCGAAGACGGGCGTGTCCTTTTCGCCATCCCATGGCTGGGCGCATTGCTTGTCGGAACCACGGATGTACCTGTTAACACAAAGTCGCCTGAGCCGCGGGCTCTCCCGGAGGAAAAACAATTCCTTCGCAATCACATCGCCCGTTACCTGGGTCGTGCGCCGCGGCCCGAAGAAATCCTCAGTGTGTGGTCGGGTCTGCGTCCGTTGGTCCGCAAGAGTGGCGTAAAGACCTCAAAGCTCTCCCGCGATCACGCCATCATGGTTTCTGCCTCCGGACTGATTACCGTCACGGGCGGAAAGTGGACGACCTACCGCAGAATGGGTCAGGACACGATTGATCGCGCCGCGCAGGTGGCAGTGCTCCCCAAACGTTCCTCCCCAACCCTCGAATTGAAGCTTCACGGATGGACTTCCGAAGCAAGCTCTGCGAATTCCACATGGGAGAGTGTCTATGGGTCCGATCTCCCCGCGCTTCGCGCTCTTTCTACCCAGAACTCTAGCCCCCAACATTCGAATCTTGACGCCTTGTTGCACCCGCGCTTGCCCTTTCGGCTGCGCGAGGTCGTTTGGGCAGCGCACTACGAAATGGCGCGAACGGTCGAGGATGTGCTCGCCCGGCGCACGCGAGCGCTATTCCTCGATGCGCGGGCCGCCATCGATGCCTCGCCCGTTGTCGCGGATATTTTGGCACGCGAGCTGAATCGCTGCGACGGCTGGAAGCAGAACGATCTGCGAAGTTTTCAGGAAACCGCGAAAGGCTATCTCTACGAGGATTAAGCCATCCGTCGCGAACTCATCACGGCTGCACGCCCGGCGGAATCAAGAGCGTAAGCGAGTGCGGAACGACTTCGAGCCGCACAGGCAGGCAGCCCAAGACCTCTCCATCTGCTTCGACAAAGAGCGGACCCGCCGCGCCGTCGAACGCTCGGCATTCAATCGACGGCGAATCCATCAACTCCACTGAGCGGTTGAATGTGTGCCTGCCCGCAATAACAGCGAGCAGAAACGATAGGTATTGCAGCCGGCTTTGCGTCTTGAACGCCAGCATGCTCAGGCTGCCGTTGCGCAGGCTCGCGCCCGGAGCAAGCGTACGTAATACACCCCCGAATGAGCGCACTCGCACTGCCAGCAATTGAGAAACTTCTACCACACGCCCGCCGCCATTTCCGTTCGACGGCAATTGTGCTTCGAACAGCGGAAACGACGAAGTTGCCCAGATCCGAAATGCCTCAATGAGATAGAGAACGTATCCCAGGCGTCGCTTCAAACGGGTATCGAGTCGTGACATCAGCAGTGCATCCGCGCCGACCCCCGCCGCGACGACGAAATACCGTGAGCCCGGATTCCCATCTCTGTCCGCAAAGTGAATGCGCCCTACTGAAACCCGTGCTCGTGCCGAATCGAGCAAGATGCGCGCTACCTTGGCCGGCGGTGCAATCAATCCCAAATCCGCGGCTAGCGCGTTGGCGGTGCCCAGCGGGACCACCCCCAGCGCCACGTCGGTGTCCACAAGGCTCTGCACAGCCTCATGCACCGTCCCGTCGCCTCCGCACGCCAGCACTGTATCGTAGCCGTCTCGAACTGCCTCTTTTGCAATGGTTGTGGCACTGCCGGGGGCACCGGTTTCGAATGCCTCTGACTCGACACCAGCTTCACTGAGCACAGCCTTGATCTCGCCAACGGCCGGTTTTCTCCGAGAGGAGTACTGTCCTGAAGCCGGGTTGTAAATCAGCGCCACGCGGCGCATTGCGGGTTTCACTTGGGCGGTGGGTCCTATCTGTTCAAAGTGCCCAGCTGGCACATCTGCCTATCATCGCAGATTTGTAGATGGAATTGCAGTTTGCCTGCTCCAGATCCCACAAAATGTGTATCGGGTTATTCTCAAGGAGAATGCCGGCGGGCACGAGATCCTTAACGGCACTTGTTTCCTTGCAGCATCCAAATTCCGGCAAATGTGGAGGCCGGCCTCTTCTCCTGGGATGCCTGCATGACTTACAGCCGAAGATGCCACACAAACCAGATGGCATACAGGCCCAACGCCGTTACCCCTTCGATTCCGATTGCCCAACCGACTCCCTTTCCCAAAAGACGAAGATTGACTGCGGCCTCGGAATGCCACTCTGCCTGCGCACGAGGGTCGCGGCTCACGATCGCTCGGGCGCGCGCCAATGTGGCAGCATAACTGACCATTTGCAGTTGGGATGCGGCCGGGGATGGCGAAACTGCCAGGAGGTGAGCGACTTCCAATCGTTGGGTTGCCATGGCGGCATCCTCCTTCGACTCCTATCGGCATTGCGCCGCACGGAATAAGTCGAAGTCGAAAACTAAGTTGCCCGGCAACGGGCGTAACTTCGTAATCGATGCCTCATTATCCTCATGGGTCAATTGGATGGCGCGAAATTTGAAGCATTCCCGAGCCACTCGGTCCCAAGGTGGTAACTGATCGACCGCACCGGCCCACTTTGGCTCACTGGCGGCCTGTGGCCGTTGTCACACGCCCATCACCCGGCCCGGCTATCATGCCTGTCAGAGGCATCTTCTCTCATGAATCCAAGTGCCAACACCATTCTCATCACAGGCGGCGGCTCCGGCATTGGCCGCGGCCTCGCTGAGTCTCTCCACGCTCTCGGTAACCAGGTCATCATCTCCGGCCGCAGGCGGCACGCCCTCGACGAAACCACCGCCGCGAATCCCGGCATGAAGTCACTAACGGTTGACATGCAGGATCCTGTGTCGATCCGCGCCTTTGCCGCACAGGCCATTGCTGAATTCCCAGCGCTCAACGTTCTTATTAACAATGCCGGCATCATGCGCCGCGAAAACCTTCTTGAGCAGCATCCCGGGCTGGCTGATGCGGAGGCCATTGTCGCCACCAATTTGCTTGGCCCTATCCGCCTGACCGCGGCAATGCTGCCGCATCTTCAAAAACAGCCGCACGCCACTATCATCAACGTCTCGTCGGGCTTGGCATTTCTGCCCATGGCGCGCACGCCCACCTACTGCGCCACCAAGGCCGCCCTCCACTCCTACACGCTTTCGTTGCGTGCCCAGCTCCGCGACACGAGCGTCGAGGTCATCGAGTTGATTCCGCCATACGTCGCCACGCACTTGATGGACGGCTTCAACAACCCGCGCGCCATGCCGCTCGATAAATTCATCGCCGAGGCCATGGAGATCCTCAAGACTCAGCCGACTCCGCCGGAAATCTGCGTCGAAAATGTAAAGACCCTCCGCTTCGCCGCCGAAACTGGCAATTTCGATACGATCTTCGCGCGGCTCAACGCATCGTAGGTTGAGATCCAGCGCACAGCCCACGGCCCGAAGGAATTCATTTCCAAGGTTTCCAGATACTTTCCGTCTTTCTCACAGCCGTTAGAGCTTGCCGTCGGAACCCGGAAGCCTCAAACTCAGAGAAACTCCTCTCGGCTCTCGGCCGGGGGGGAGTCCAACTACCACCGATATGGCCACCGTCCCCGACCTCACTCTCGAAGCCGGCTTGCCCGCGAATCTCGACGCGGAAAAGACCATCCTGGGCGCGATCCTGCTCGACAATGCCGCCCATGCCGAGGCTGCCGAATCGCTGAAGTCTGATGACTTCTCGCTCGACTCCCACCGGCGTATCTTCCTGCGCATGACCGAATTGATCGATACCGGCCGCACGGTGGACATCGTGACTCTTTCCAACGAGTTGGCGCGCTACAAGGAAGTCGAGTCCGTTGGTGGCGTAGCCTACCTCGCGTCGCTCACTGAGGGTTTGCCGCGCCGTCCCGTCATTGAGGATTACATCCGCATCGTCAAAGACAAGAGCATGTTGCGCCGGCTCATGGGCATCTGCTCGGCCGCCATCGCCAAGGCCGCCGACCAGAGCCAGGACGCCATTGGCGTTCTCGATGAGACCGAGTCTCAACTGCTGGACGTAAGCCAAGGCAGTCTCAATCAGGGCCTGCAGCCCATTGAAATCATCGTCCGCGACTCCTTCGGCTCCATCGACAATCTCTACAAGCAAAGCCGGGAAGTCAGCGGCCTGGCCACGGGCTTTACTGATTTCGATCGCATGACCAGCGGACTGCAAAAAGGCGAGCTCATTATCATCGCGGCTCGGCCCTCCATGGGCAAAACCGCGCTCGCCATCAACATCGCGGAAAACGCCGCCCTGCGCCACGGTTCCGTAGTGGCCATCTTCAGCCTGGAAATGAGCCGCGAATCCCTACTTCGCCGCATGTTGGCGTCTCAGGCGAGCGTGGATCAGCAAAAAATCCAGAAGGGATTCTTCGGGCGCGTCGAGCAGGAGAAATTGCAGGCCGCATTGAGCCAGCTATTGGAGACGCATATCTTCATCGACGACTCTGCGGGAGCCACCGTGTCCGAAATGCGTGCCAAGGCGCGTCGCCTCAAGCAGAATGCCGGCGGGCTCGACCTGGTCATGGTTGACTATCTCCAGCTCATGTCTGCTACGTTGCCGGGCGCCAGTCGCAAAGGCTTCGAAAACCGCGTGCAGGAAGTCTCGGCCATCTCGCGCGGCCTCAAAGCCATGGCCAAGGAGCTCCAGGTCCCCGTCATCGCGCTCTCCCAGCTCTCGCGCAGCAACGAAAAACGCGACGACAAGCGGCCCATGTTAAGCGACCTGCGTGAATCGGGCTCCATTGAGCAGGACGCCGACGTCGTTGCTTTCATTCACCGCGAGAGTTATTACAACCGCGACGAGAATATGGCCGATGCCGACAAATCCAAGGCGGAAATCATCATCGCCAAGCAGCGCAACGGCCCCACCGGCATCGTTCAGATGCACTGGAACTCAGCCTTTACGCGCTTTGACGGCGTGGATACAGGTCACCAGGCGGGATAACCCTACTCGAGGAGCAGTTCGCCTTGCATCCGTTTCACCCCGTGACTATCTTTGTCGAAGCATCGTAAGCAGCATTGTCGACCCTCATGGAAGTTCTCAAACGGCTCTTCGAGCAGCACTTTCAGTCGTCGCCAAAGCGCGTTCAGCCGCTCCAGGGCCAGCTCGGCGGCTCGGGCCGCATGATTGTCCGCCTCACCGGCGACGGAAAGAGCGCAATTGGGATTCTCTACTCGGTGCGCGAGGAGAATGTTGCTTTCCTCGAGTTCTCCCGCCATTTTCGCCGTCATGGCTTACGAGTGCCGCAGATTTATGCGGAGGATTTGAATCGCGGTGCATACCTCGAAGAAGACCTGGGCGACACTACGCTCTTTGAATTTCTCAGCGCCAATCGTTCCGGCGACACGATCGCTCCGCCTGTCGTCGAGGCTTACCGCAAAGTCGTCTCTATTCTGCCGCGCTTTCAGGTCGAAGCTGGCCGCGATCTCAATTACAAGGTCTGCTATCCGCGCGCGAGTTTCGACCGCCAATCCATCGCCTGGGATCTGAACTACTTCAAGTACTACTTTCTCCGCCTGGCCGGCATCCCCTTCAATGAGCAGGCTCTCGAGCTCGATTTCACGCGCCTGACCAAATTTCTGCTTGGCGCCGATCACGACTACTTTCTCTATCGCGATTTTCAGTCGCGCAACATCATGCTGCGCGACGGCCAACCCTGGTTTCTCGACTACCAGGGCGGCCGCAAGGGCGCGCTGCAATACGACGTCGCGTCGCTCTTGTACGACGGCAAGGCCGATCTGCCGCCTGCCCTGCGCCACGATCTGCTCGAGCACTATCTTGACGGTCTGGCCGGATTCATCGATCCCGAACGCGACGGATTCATGGAGCACTACTACGCCTTCGTCTATGTCCGCATCCTGCAGGCGTTGGGCGCGTACGGTTTCCGCGGATTCTATGAGCGCAAGGCACATTTCCTGCAAAGCGTTCCTTACGCGCTGAAGAACCTGCGCTGGCTTGCGGAAAACGTCAAGCTGCCCATCGCGCTACCGGCGCTTCTCGATGCGCTCGAAAGAACGTCATCCAGCGACAAACTCCAGCACAACGCCGCGCCCGCCACCGGCCTCACCGTCCAAATCTTTAGTTTCTCCTTCCACCACTCCATGCCCCTCGATGAATCAGGCAACGGAGGCGGATTCGTCTTCGATGCCCGCAGCCTTCCCAACCCCGGTCGTGAAGAGCAATTTCGTTCGCTGACTGGCCGTGACTCGTCCGTGATCGAATATCTTGACCGGCACGAGAGCGTCCACGAGTTTCTTTCTCATGCGGTCTCGCTGGTCGATGCCAGCGCGGCGAGTTACCGTCAGCGCGGCTTCACCAGTTTGATGGTTTCTTTTGGCTGTACCGGCGGTCAGCACCGCTCGGTTTATCTGGCGGAGCAGTTGGCAAAACATTTGCACAGCACCGCTGGCGTCGAAGTCGTCGTCCGTCACATCGAGCTTGAAAAGTTGGGTATGTCTGGAGAGGCCGCTTAAATGAAGGCGATGGTTCTTGCAGCCGGACTGGGCACGCGTCTGCATCCGCTCACCGATGACCGCCCCAAAGCGTTGGTCACGGTTGCCGGCCGCACGTTGCTCGAGATCACCCTCAGCCGTCTGCGCTCTTTCGGCGTCAACGAGGTCATTGTCAATGTTCACCATTTCGCCGACAGCATCGTCGATTACCTTCAGGCCAACCACAACTTTGGCATGCGCATTGTTGTTTCTCGCGAGGAGGTCCTGCTCGATACCGGCGGCGGCATCGAGAAGGCCTCATGGTTCTTTCTTGAAGACGGCGGGAGCAAAAACCAACCCTTTCTCGTTCATAACGTCGATGTTCTCAGCACCATCGACCTGGCCCGCATGGTACGCTTCCACACCGAGCACAACGCGCTCGCCACCCTGGCCGTTCAGCAGCGCGACACTTCGCGGCCCTTGTTATTCAACCAGCAGGGCCAGCTCTGCGGCCGCCGCGCCGGTCGCGACGCAGAAATCGAGTGGCCCCCCCCCGCGCAAGAGTTTCACGCGTTAGCCTTCTCTGGAATTCACGTCCTTTCACCGCGCATCTTCGCCAATCTTTCAGAGGAAGGCACCTTTTCCATCATTCCCGCCTATCTGCACCTCGCCGCTCAGGGTGAAGCGATCCTCGCCTTTCGCGCCGACGAATCCTACTGGCGCGACCTCGGGCGACCTGAGGACATTGCTGAAGCCGAAAGCGATCTGGCCAACGCAAAGTCCCCCTCAAATTGAAGCGGAAACGCCCGGCCTCGACCTCTTTGTGTATTCGCGCGGACCGTTACTCATAGCTCATTCAAAATCAGCGCAATCCTTCCCACCAGCAGTTCGTTGGGAGATTCTCCGGGTTCCACATCGATCAGGTCCACGGGAAAGGCCAGGTTGTGGGGACGCTGCACAAGACGGCTGGCAAGAAAATCCGCGTATCGGAACTTCAGGTGCGCGCCGTCCCGAACCGCGTACAGATTCGCGCGATCTGGCCGGTAAGCCAGCAGCGAATTATAGTGCCGGTCAATGAGTGTTATCGCCTCTGGTAGTAGCAGTGGATCCATCGCCGGAGCGTCGACCGCAGGCACGCGAACCGCAACGAATCGCTCCCATGCGCGGCGGGTGCCCGATGCACGCGAATGAACCGATTCGACCGCAACAGCAGGCAGGTACAGGAGTGACTGAATGGCAGATGGCCGGATCACAGGCTCGAAAAGCGCCACAGCGTGCGAAACAACTGGGACCGCGCAGACGCCATCGCCCCTGGGTCCGGGTTCCAACTGCTGAGCGGAGGGCAGCAAGTCGGCGACCGTAAGATGCTGTGCGGTCAGGATGCGATCCATGGCCTCGAGAGAGAGTTGTCTCCGTCTGTGCAGAAAATTGGATAGATGAGCCTGTCCAAATCCGGTCTGGCGACCGAGCAGCGAGACGCTGACCGTCCCCCGCTGTATTCTGCGCAGCAGCTCCAGGCGAAGGCGTTCGTGCATCTGTGTAAAGTTCATTTGTGGAAAATTCGCCACCAGCAATGAAACGAAACCTCATCTCATTGCTCAGGGAAAAGTTATTTGGACTTATCTGCCTTAATTCTGAGCGTCTCGTCGCAGATTTTGAAGGCAATGACCGGAAAGTGGTAGTCCAGCATTGACGCAAAGGAAGCATGAACCTACATTGGCCTTACTAAATAATGCATTGACTTGTGGGAATCTTTTGGGAAACGCTTTGTCGCCATCAGCTTAGGGGGAGGCAGAACTCTGCCTCTTGCGAGAGCGATTGAGCGTTGCCGGAGGAGTTTAATTTGCCGGCATCTCCGTTCCCACACCGGAGCGCCTTATAAGGGCGCCGAAGAAAGGTCATTCAAGGAAATTCCAGGATCTGCGCGCCGATGGTCATGACAGAAAACACGAGAACCCAGGCGGCAATCCCCCATCAGAACACGAGAAACCTGAGTTGTCCGGCCTGGTTCTCTACACCCCGGGGAACAACACGCATTACAAAATTCCGTCGGGAGAAGAAAGATATGCGGAGAATCGGTCATGGAAGTGCGCGTGCAATTGAAGATTTGCGAAGGGTGTGGTTGCCTTTGGTTTCGGGCCCAGGCTCAAGGGACTGCTTACTGCAGCGAATGTGAATCCAAACTGAGAGATTTTCCATCGCCGGGAAGTCGCAGGCCGCGCGGGCGTCCGCGCCTCACGCAACTTTCCAGAGTTTGGGCGGTGGATGAGGCAACAGGGGGTGTGCAATGAGCGCAGCCTTTCAGTTGCCGATGGAATGGGAACCCAGCGCCGCCGAGGCAGCCGGGCAAATCGAGCAAAGGAAATCGAAACGACAAACCGCGGAGCGGCAGCAATTAGGGCTTGAGAAGCACGGCTACAGGCCTCCCGCCAACCTTGCGTTCTACAGGAAACACACGGAGAGCTTGCTGCGGCGTTATCTTTACGCGTCCACGCAGGTGGGCAGGGCGCCTTCGATTCTGGGCGATCCCGTTGGGCGCGGTTGGGCCTCCAGTCGTCCCATTCGAACCTTCGAAGACGCAGTCATTTTCGTCCTCGATATTGAGAACTGCCTGAGTCAGCTCAGTAGTCTTGATCGGGAACTCCTGAGCCGGGTCGTGCTTCAGGACTACACGCAGGAAGAAACCGCAACCATACTTGGCCTGGGCATGAGGACCATTGGTTACAGAGTCCCTTTGGCCCTGGACCGGCTCACGGAAAAACTGCTTGCAGCCGACTTGCTCGTCTTACCGCATTAATACGCAAATCAACTTCCGGCATAGGGGAGCGCGCACTGCGCTCCTCTCTACCGTCACCAGGGTCGCAGAAAAATCACTTGAAGACTGCGCGCCTCGCGCTTTGTGCGCGACTATGATCGATTCGCCTCTCTCAATAGGTCGACGCGTGGGGATCGCCTTCAACCTCAGTGGACGTTCTTCGCCCCGTCGTGACAGAATCCGTATCTGTTGGCAATCTCCCTGGAAGGTGCCGCGCCCATGTATCCCGCACTCCGTCCTCCCCTCGCCGTTGTTCTGTTCGTAACGGTGTCTCTCGCTGCCCAGCAACCCGCATCTACCACCGCATCTCAGGCGCCCAACACTGACACAAGCTACATTGACGCGCAGGGAACAGCTCACGTGACCCGCGTGGTCCCGGTTCCGGCCACGATCAGCTCTGAAGCGCAACAATGGTTGGGACAAGCCGCGCCAGATCAGGCGCCGCCGGAGTCTCTCGCCGAGCGCCGCGCGCGAACGGATGCATACACTGCCCAGGCACGCATAGCCTGGACTAAACTCTGCCCCAATCAGATCGTCGAGGACAAGATCGCCGGGGTCCCAGTGCACATCGTCACCCCGCCTGAGATCCCAGCGGCCAATCGGGACAAAGTCTTTGTGAACCTGCATGGCGGTGGCTTCAACTCCGATTCAGGTTCTTACAGCGAATCCATTCCCATCGCCAGCTATGCCAAGGTCAAGGTTGTCGCCGTGCTCTATCGTCTCGCACCGGAAAACCCATTTCCCGCGGGCGTTGACGATGCAATCGCTGTCTACAAAGAGTTGTTGAAGACATACAAGCCCTCGCATATTGTCATTTATGGGACCTCGGCCGGCGCCATTATGACCGGCGAAGTGGCCGTGAAGCTGAAGCAATTGGGTTTGCCGATGCCGGCTGCTTTGGGCATCTTCAGTGGCATCGGCGATTTTGCGCGCGCAGGAGATTCGGCTTCCATTTTTTCACTGCGTGGCTTCTCCGGACATCTCGATCCGCCGCCGCCCGGTCCGCATGATCCGTACTATATTGGCAACACCGATCCGAAAGATCCGGTGCTTTCGCCGATCTATGCCGATCTGCACGGTTTGCCGCCCACGCTTTTCGTCACCGGCGAGCGCGATGCCCTGATGAGCGGCACAGTAAACCTGCACCGCGCATTTCTTCGCGCCGGGGTCGATGCGCATCTCGTTGTCTTCGATGCGATGCCTCATGCCTTCTGGTACAACGCACAGTTGCCTGAGTCCATCGAGGCAAGTCACATCATGGCGGACTTTCTTCTTGCTCACGTAAGCCAGTAACTGCGGCACAAGCTACTCCGATACCCCTACACCACGGCGTTGCGTCGAATCGCTTCTCGATACCACTCCGCACTCAGCTTCGGCGTGCGCTTCTCCGTCTTGAAATCCACGTAATGAATTCCGAAGCGCTTGCTGTATCCGTCAGCCCACTCAAAGTTATCCAGTAAACTCCACAGGAAATAGCCCTTCACCGGGAAGCCTTCTGCCGTTGCGCGGTGCAGATGAGTTAGGTGATTGCGCAGGTACATCACGCGATCGGTATCTTCAATCCGGCCGTCCGCTGTTACCACATCGTCGGCCGAACATCCGTTCTCCGTGATGTAAATCTCCCTTGGGTGCCAAAGTTCGCAAACGTTGCGCACGGCCCAATACAACACCTCTGGGCCGACGGCGATCCATGGAGAAGCCATGTGCGGATACGATGCCTGCCGCGGCACTATGGCGTATCCCCGCGGGGAATCATCCGCGCGCACATAAGACGGCGCGTACACATTCAAGCCGAGAAAGTCGATCGAGCTTCCGATGGCTTTCATATCGCCCGGCGAGACTCGCGGCGCATTCTCCCCTTCACGTTCCAGGTAGCCCTCGGCGTATTTCCCTTCCATCACCGCCGTCAGAAACGGGGCGTTTTCCTCGCGCGTAGCCCGCCGCGCTGCATCGATGTTCTCTTCGTCCTCAATCACCGGTACAAAGGCCGTCGCATTCTCTGCCAGGCCAACTTTCGCCGCCGGCGCGCTGGCGCGGATTGCTTCGACACCGAGTCCGTGCGCAAGTACCGCGTTATGCCGCACCAGGTCGGCCTCGGCTGCCGGCAGCTTCAGTCCAGGGGCAAAAATGCCCGTCTTGTACCCAAGGTTGGTGAAGGAATCGAACTCGTTGATGGTCATGAAATGGCGCACGCGGTCGGAAAGCTGCCGCGCTATATAACCGGCATAGTCGGCATAAGCCTTTGCTGTGTCGTGCGACTGCCAACCTCCTTCGAGCGCAGCTGGAAGGTCCCAATGAAAGAGAGTGACGTATGGCGTAATTCCGTTTGCCAGCAAATCATCCAAAACGCGCTTGTAGTGGTCGAGACCAAGGGGATTCGGTTGCCCCGTGCCATCGGGAAAGATGCGCGGCCAGGAAATCGACAACCGGTATGCGCCCACGCCGAGATTCTTCAGCAGGCGCGTGTCCTCTCTGTACAAATGATATGAATCGTCAGCCACGTCGCCCGTATCGTCATGAACGATCTTGCCCGGCGTGTGTGCAAACACATCCCATATCGACGGCTTGCGTCCATCCTCCTTCACCGCGCCCTCAATCTGGTATGCAGCTGTGGCGCAGCCCCACACGAATCCCTTTGGGAATTCGAGGTTCTGCGCGACGGTCGATTGGCTCGCCAAAATCTCGGGCATTGCAATGTTCGCGAGCGCGGCAGTCGCGGCTACAGTTGTGCCGAACTGGCGGCGGGTCATACCTTTCATCGGGAAACCTCTTTGTCTGAATCAGGAAGAACTTCAGTGGACGAGTAATCCAAGAAAGCAACAGAGTCAGAATCAAGCGGAATTCTATCAGAGAGATGCGATAGGTACGGGGAGCGAAGCGGGCTCGGCCGCGCGAAAACACGCGGCCCAATGAAGAGTACGAGCTTCTAAGTGTGGTGACCTTCAATGCTGCGTTCTCATGAATCTTCCGTGAAAAGCCGGCATCTCCGATTGACGTATCCAGGGATCGTTTCTAACTTCACAATCATGGAGAATCCAGATTTCGACCAGTTACTGAGCACTTACAGGCAGGCAGTGGATCGCTGGGTCGATGCGATTCGCGCCGAGGAATCTCTCGCGACAGCAGACCACTCCATGGTTCAGATGGAGAAGTGGGATGACGCGGGATTCAAACTCCACGATGCAGAGCTCACAGCCAAGAAGGCGCGCGATGCCTACAAGAATGCCCTACGAAAGAAGAACTACGGCTTTTAGATAATCTGGGTGCTCTACCAGCCTTCAGCGTTTCAGTGCACGCAAAAAGGCCGCAGCTTCTTTTAGAAGCTACGGCCTATGACGGCTGGACTCTAGCCGAGTGGTTACATCTCCTTCACGCCTTCAACAAACGCCTTCAGCTTGCGGCTCCGGCTCGGATGCCGCAGCTTGCGCAGCGCCTTCGCTTCAATCTGCCGGATGCGTTCGCGCGTTACCTGGAAGCTCTGGCCTACTTCTTCCAGCGTGTGCTCACTGCCATCTTCAAGCCCAAAGCGCATCTTAATTACCCGTTCTTCGCGCGGGGTCAGCGTGCGCAGCACCTGCGAGGTGTACTCCTTCAGGTTCACCCCGATCACGGCTTCCGAAGGCGACACTGCCTGGCGATCTTCGATAAAGTCGCCCAGGTGCGAGTCCTCCTCTTCGCCGATCGGAGTCTCCAGCGAGATGGGCTCCTGCGCGATCTTCAGCACCTTGCGCACCTTGGCCACCGGAATGTCCATGCGCCGTGCAATCTCCTCGCTCGAAGGTTCGCGCCCTAGTTCCTGGACCAGTTGACGGCTCGTGCGAATCAATTTGTTGATGGTCTCGATCATGTGCACCGGAATGCGGATCGTGCGTGCCTGATCCGCAATAGCGCGTGTAATCGCCTGCCGGATCCACCACGTTGCATACGTCGAAAACTTGTAGCCGCGCCGGTACTCGAACTTGTCCACCGCCTTCATCAGGCCGATGTTGCCCTCCTGAATCAGGTCGAGGAACTGCAGTCCGCGGTTTGTGTACTTCTTGGCAATCGACACTACGAGCCGCAGGTTAGCCTCGATGAGCTCGCGCTTTGCCTGCTCGGCGTCCATGTCGCCCTGGATCATCTCGCGTTGCGTGCGCTTCAGTTCCACAATCGACACGCCCGCGTCGCCTTCGATCTTTTCCAGGTCCGTTCGGCAATTCTTCTGCTGGCGCCGGTACTCCTTCTTCATGTCCTCGCTCTTAGAGGCTTCGTACTTCTGCTCCAGCGAGCGAATCTGGCGCTCCAGCGTGCGCATGGTGTCAACGGTCTTGTTGACCTTGTCCAGTAGGCGCTTGCGCTCTAGCGCCGTGTACTTCAGCTCGCGAACGATGCGCGAGATGAATACCTTCTCGCGGCCGACCGCCCAGCGGAGCCGCCGCGCCTCCTTCACTTTCGCTTTGTTGGCCGGCGAGATCGCAGCCTGTTTCTCTTCAATCTGCGCAACCTTCTTCTGGTGCTTCACCAACGCGTCCGTGCGCGCGACCGTGGCCTTCACGCGGGTCAGCACCACCTCTTCGGTGAGTTCCTCCTCGTCGAAGATCACCACTTCTTTTACATTGCGCACGCCGCGCTTCAGGTCTTCGCCCAGCGCGGCTACTTCGCGGATCACGATCGGCGAACGAGAAATCGCCTTGAGCACGCGATTCTGCCCGCGCTCAATGCGTTTGGCGATCTCTACCTCGCCCTCGCGCGTTAGCAGCGGCACAGTTCCCATCTCGCGCAGATACATGCGCACTGGGTCGTTCGTTTTCTCGAGCGTTCCCGGCGTCAGATCCAGCTCGACGTCTTCGCCCTCCTCCAGCTCAAAGTCCTTGTCGCCGGGGAATTTCGGAGTGTCGAGCAGATCAATGCCCTGTGTGCCAATCGTCGTGATCAGATCATCCAGATCGTCGGGAGAGCCAATCTCATCCGGCAGCGCGTCGTTCACCTCGCCGTAGGTGAGATAGCCCTTCTCCTTGCCTGTCTCGATCAGACCATGCACGTCCTCTTCGAACTTGTCTTCAATCGCCAAAATATGCCTGCTCTCTTTGGCAAGACCCGCTCGCAGTGAGCGTCTCGCCCGATTTCATTCCCAGCTCCGCGTCATGACAATCAGCCGTGCCAATTTACGCGCGCATTGTCCCGCGTCAGTCGCAAACCCGCACCGCGCCCACTTTCAGACACGCAAAATGAAGACTCCCGAAAGGGAATCCTCGCTTGCATACACATCCGCAAGCCCGCACAACGCGGTGATAATTTTCTCGGAACAGGATGGCAGCGCTTCAGGTTTCGCCTGGGTCGCCCGCGAGCCGGAGCTCATGTGTGGGGCAAAGGGGCGCGCATCCTCACTGAGATCAATAGATTACCACAACCGCACTCACCAATACCAGCAAAAACCCGGCGGAAAATCTGCCCCGTCCCGGCGGCCTCGATCGGCTAGTCAACCGCTTCCAGCCACCCGATCCCGGTCCCTTACACATTACTTAGACGCTCGAAAGGGCCTTCTCGACACATGATTTGACCGCATGAAAGCCTTTCCGGCCCGCGCCCAAAATCCTTACCGTCCCTGCGCCTTCTGGCCGTGCAGCCGCCGCAGTATCTGGTCCAGTTCCAGCTTCCTCTGGGTCAAAAGCGCCAGCCCGGCAAAGTCGCCATTCCGCTCGGCCTCGGCAATCTGCGTCCGCAGATCCCGCAGCCTACCTTCCATGGCACGCTCCTGAACCTCCTGCACCGCGCTCTCTACCTCGTTTGCCTGCGGTGCTCTGCTTTCTCCCAGCAGTGCTTCCGCCAGTAGCGCCTTCTGGCTGGGATCCTCGACCGCGTCCATCGGGTCCTTTGCCGCGCGATCTGCTAATGCTTGCATCGCCTTGAATGCGCCCAGGTGCTCGAACCAAGGCGCATTGTTTGTCAATGCCTCTGCTGCCAGCAGTCGCGCCTCCGCCCCATCGGGATCAGTCACAGCCAGCGCCCGCATCAGCACCTTTTCCACTTCGCTCAACCTCGCTGTTCGCGCTTCTACACGATCTCGGCGCCGCAGCGCCGCCAGTCGCACCTCCTCGCGCAGCACCGCCGATCCAATCCCCAGCTTCTGCGACGCGTCCGCGGCAAACTGTTCTCTTGCGAGCGCCTCTGGCATCCGCCGGATGTGCGGCAGTAGAAAGTTCATCGCTTTCACCTTCTGTTCCGCACTCGCACCCGGAAAAAGCATTCGTGCCCGCTCAATCAGGTAATCAGCCTGCCGCCGCGACTCGCGTAACGCTTCCTTATAAGACTCCGCACCCCGCTCCCTGATGTACCGGTCGGGATCGAGTCCCCCATCGAGCGTCACTATCTTGATCGCAAATCCCTCTTCAGTCAGCAGCGCGATCGACTTCTCGGCCGCATTCGCGCCTGCGGTGTCAGGATCGAAGTTCACAATCACGTTCGACGTGTGGCGCTTGAGGATCGCCGCCTGCTGCTCGGTAAATGCCGTCCCGCTGGTTGCGATCACGTTCTGAATTCCCGCCAGAAAAACGCTGATGCAATCCATCTGGCCTTCCACCAGCAAGGCAAACTCCATAGCGCGAATCGCCGGCTTCGCCTTGTCTAGATTAAAAAGTACCTGGCCCTTCGAATAAAGCGGCGTCTCCGGCGAGTTGATGTACTTCGCTCCCGCTTTCTCGCCCGTCTCGAGCGTCCGCGACGTAAACGCAATCACTCGGCCACCTTCGTTGCAAATAGGAAACATCACCCGCTTGCGGAATCGGTCGTAAATCGGCCCTGGCCCGCCGTCACCTTGCTCTTTCGAGCTGAACAGGCCGCTCGCGCGCAGCGTCTCCTCATCGGCCACGCCTCCCAGGCGCTCGTGGAGGGCGTGAAAGCCGTCCGGCGCGTACCCGATTCTGAACTTCTTGATCCCCTCGACCGTCAGTCCGCGGCCTGCAAGGTACTCCCGCGCCAGCGCTCCGCTTGGCCCCCGCAACTGCTCTTCAAACCATCCCGCAGCCGTCTCGTGCAGTTCCAGCAGCTTGGTTCGCTGCCGTGCGCCGGCCGCCTCTTCCGGCGACGAAAACTCCCGCTTGGGCAGCGGAATGTCGCACTTCTGCGCCACAATTCGCACCGCCTCGGGAAAGCCCACATTTTCAATCTTTCCCACAAAGCTGAACACGTCGCCCGTGGCCTGACAGCCGAAGCAATAGAAGAACTGTTGCCCCGCGTGCACGCTGAACGAGGGCGTCTTCTCCTTATGGAAGGGGCACAGCCCTGTAAACCGCTGCGCCCCCGCCTTGCGCAGCCGAATGTAGCTCTCGATCACCTTCACGATGTCGGCCTGCTGCTTCACGGATTGGGCAAAATCGCTCATGGGAAGGTCTGTTACCAAGCATAAGGCCTCCCTCCGAGCGACCAGCAAGGAGTCCCCGCCTAATACTTGTTGCAACGAATATCTCTGTGCTGCATCCAAGACAGTGAAAGGAGCAACCCACGATGACGCCTACGACAGCCACTTCCACCTGGAACATCGATCCCGCCCACTCCGCGGCCGAGTTCAAGGTCAAGCACATGATGATCTCCAACGTTAGAGGTAAGTTCAGCGGAATCAGCGGTGTCCTGCACCGCGTCGATGCCGATCACACTCAATCCACCCTTGAAGTCTCCTTCGACACCAGCACCGTCAACACCCAGGACGCGCAGCGCGACGGCCACCTCAAGAGCCCCGACTTCTTGCACGTGGAAAAATTCCCCGCTATGACATTCAAGTCAACCCACATCGAGAAAAAGGGCGACGGCTTCGCAGTTACAGGCGACCTGACAGTTCACGGCGTCACCAAGCCAGTAGTTTTGAACGTCGAAGAAGTAAGCGAGCCCGCGAAGGATCCCTGGGGCAATACGCGCATTGGCCTTACCGCAACCGCAAAAATCAACCGCAAGGATTTCGGGCTCACCTGGAATACGACTCTTGAAGCCGGCGGCGTGCTAGTGGGCGAGGAAGTGGCCATCACACTCGATGTGCAGTTCATCAAGGCCGCCTGAGTCGCGATATCGGCTGAAGATGTTCAGACGCCGGAGTCTACAACCGCTGCTTGCAACCGGGCTATTGCACGCGCATCGAATAGCAGTACGATCCACCGCGAATCCAAATGGTTTTTCCGGGCGGGCGCACAAGTTGCCCGCCGCGCCCTTTTGGTTTCAAGAACCGGAGGTCCACCATGTCGCTCAGAAGTGTCAAAGAGATCTACCAAACCAAGCCCACCATCGAGGGAGCGGGTGTCAAGCTGCAGCGCGCCTTCGGCTTCGGCAAAACCGCCGAATTCGATCCGTTCCTCTTGCTCGACGATTTCCGCAACGAGAATCCCGCCGACTACGTGGCCGGCTTTCCGTGGCACCCGCATCGCGGCATTGAAACCATCACCTATGTTCTCGCCGGTGAGGTCGCGCATGGCGACTCGCTCGGAAACAAAGGCCGTATGACCGCCGGCGACGTGCAGTGGATGACCGCGGGCAGCGGAATCCTCCACCAGGAGATGCCCAAAGGCGATGAGCGCGGACGCATGCACGGCTTTCAGCTCTGGGCCAACCTGCCCGCATCGCTCAAAATGACTGACCCGCGCTACCAGGACATCCCGTCCAGCGCCATCCCCGAGGTTACAGAAGATGACGGAACCAAAGCGCGCATTATCTGCGGCGAGTTTTGTGGCAAAACCGGCCCCGTTGAGGGAGTCGCTGCCGACCCACGCTACGTCGACATCTCGGTGCCGCCCTTCAAGCGGAAGCGGATCAAGGTCGAGACCACGCGTAATGCCTTCGCCTACGTCTTCGCCGGCTCAGGAACCTTTAGCGACGCGTCCGAGCCGCAGGCCGTGCTCACCGAGTCAGCGGTCGATCCCAATGCAGAAGCGGTCTACGACGCAAAGAACCACTCGCTCGTCCTCTTCGACCGCGGCGACGAGATCGTGGTCCAGGCCGGCCCTGAGGGCATTCGTTTCCTGCTGGTCTCCGGCAAGCCTCTCGAAGAGCCTGTCGCTTGGTACGGACCCATCGTCATGAACACGCAAGAAGAGCTGCGCCAAGCGATGGCCGAGCTCCACAACGGCTCGTTTATCCGCCACGGATAGATCGAGGCATCCTCGCGCGTCCGGCCCACGCACGAACACCCGTCCATCTATTGTTTGACGCCGTGATATGCTCAACCCAGATTTAACGCGGTTCTCCAGTTAGAATGTGGCATTTCCATTTCGGCTTAGGCGGCTTTTTCTTTAGAAAAAGCCGCCTGGCAGTGATGGCTTCGTCCCGCGGCAACTGGAGATCCGGCACAGGGAGCATCGTCCATCACCGCGCCATGGCCTCTCAAGAGTCAAGTTCGCCGCCGCGGCCCCGCCTGGTGGTTCAAATCGGCGTAACGGGCCATCGGCCCAACAGGCTATCCCCCGATGTTGCCGCCAGCCTGCCTGGTCAATGCGAACAGGTTCTCAAAGCCATCGCCGTTTTAGCCTCGGACGCGCGCGATCCTCTCCTTCATTCGCCCCAGGCCCCGCTCCTGCGCATCCTCTCTCCGCTCGCCGAGGGTGCTGACCGCATCGTTGCCCACGCAGGTCTTGCCTTGGGCGCCGATCTGCAATGCCCCCTCCCATTCCTCGCAGCCGAGTACTGCCACGACTTCGAAGACGCTGCCTCCCGCGACGAGTTCCACAATCTCCTCGCGAAGGCCTCCGCGGTTTTTCAGATCGAAGGTTCGCGAACCAGGGAAGACGAGTCTTACGAACGCGTCGGGCGCATGGTCGTGGAGCAGTCCGACCTGCTGATCGCCATCTGGGATGGCGAACCGGCAGCGGGCAGAGGCGGCACAACGCAGATCGTGGACGAAGCCCTGGCGCGGCATACGCCGGTCGTCTGGCTCAATGCGTCCGAACCGAAGGATCCCTGCATTCTCCGAGCCGATAAGTCGGGCAAGCGCCAATCCTGCGCATTGGATGAGCTTAACTCGATCTTTGTCGCGTCCTTTTCCAATCGTGGAGACAGCGACAACGGCTTCAACTTCAGCCATGCCTATTTCGCCGAGCAGCAGCCGAACTTCGATTCGGGCCGGATCTTCCGTATCTTTCGCGATCTTGTCGCCCGCGGCCGCCTTCGAATTGGATCGTGGCGCGTTCCGATTTTCGAGAAGTCGTCGCGCAACGATTGGGAGCAGATGATTGCCAACTCCCCCGGCCTGCCCGAAGACGCGCACCGCTACCTGCTCGACCGGCTCTGCCCCCACTATGGCTGGGTCGACGGATTGTCGACTTACTATGCCGGAGTTCTTCGCTCGACCGCGCTGGCGACCAGCCTCATGGCTGCTTTCGCTGTCCTGGTTCCGATGGCGGATTACGTCTGCGGACGACACGGCATCGACTTGGGCAGAATTCCCGCGCTTACCGAATTCTCTCTGATCGTCATCATTCTCGCCATTACCTGGCACGGTCGCCGGAGACGCTGGCATGAGCGCTGGCTCAACTTGCGCCAACTGGCCGAGCTCTTGCGCCAATATTGTTACCTGGCCCTGCTCGGTTGCGCGCTGGCCGCGCCGCCGCCCCCGGCTCACTTCCGATCCGGTCTCGACCGCTCCTGGGTCGATGGGATGTTTCGCAACATCGCGCGCGACCTCGGCCTGGTAAACGCCGTCATCAATCAGGCCTATGTCTCCTCCGTCGCCAAACTGATTGCGGACATCCTCCAGGGCCAAGTGAAGTACCACGAAGGCAACCACGAGACGATGCATAAGTTAAGTCATCGCCTGCATCTCATCGGCACGGCTTTGTTCATCGGAACAGGGCTTGCCTGTGTCTGGCATGTGATCTTCGGTGAATCGCCTTGGCTGCTTTTGCTGGCAACCGTGCCGCCCGCCTTCGGTGCCGCGTTCTACGGCATCGCCAATCACGGCGAGTTTTCGCGCAGCGCTGACCGCTCGCTGGCCATGGCGCGCGAGCTTGAGGCAATTCGGTCGACCGGGCTGGACAAGGCGCTCGCTTCGCCCCACGAGACTTTCGCGGCGCTGCGCCAGACCGCCGAAAAGCTGGCAAGCGTTATGATTGCCGAAACCATGGACTGGAGCTTTGTCTTCCGCTATCGCACATTGAATCTACCCGGCTGATCGTTGCCGCTATCTGTAGGGATGGATATGGAAAAGCGCATCGAAAAAATCTTCCTCATTAGCTTCGCCGTCTTTGCCGTCGGGCTCGGCTTCTGGGGATACGCAAGAGTCGGCAGCGGTTACACTGCCGGGGGGGCATGGCAGCCGGTCCACCCACTTACGGCCCTTGAGGCCGTGCGGTGCTTAATCTCCTCTATCGGACTTCTCAGGCTTTATGACCTGTTTCAACCCGGCAAGGATCCCTGGCAATTGATTGTCGCCCAGATTGCAGTGCCCGGCATTGCACTCTTCTCCGCATTGCAACTTTTCGTCACCGGAGTTAGAAAGAACCTCCGCACCGCAATGGCGCGCCGCAAATCGAACCACTCCATCGTTTGCGGCATTGGCGACGTGGGCATGCAGATCGTTCAGAATCTTCGCGCTGCGCATCATTTCATCGTTGCCATCGATCTGCAAGGTGATTCGCCCAATGCCGCGACCTGTGAGAAAGCCGGAGTTCCCGTGCTTCAGGGCGATGCGAAGAGCCCCCACGTGCTGCTCGCCGCGGGAATTCGCCGCGCGCAAACGGCCATCGTCTGCACCGGATCTGACAGTGAGAACATGGACATCGCGCTTCAAATCAACGCCATCCATTCCCAGCCACCGCTTCGGAAAGCGGAAGCAATTCAAGTGTTGGCCGAACTGCGCAATGACTGGATGCACAAGCGCCTCATCGCCAGCGATAAGCGATCCCTCGGCTCGGCGCATGTCGATCTGCGCCTCTTCAATTCTTTCAACGCCACTGCGCGCATGCTCATCAAGCGATTGCGTCTGCCACCCAGCCCCGAGTTCGAAGCGCGAACTTTTGTCCTGATTGGCTTCGGCGCCTATGGCCACGAGATTGCGCTTCATCTCATTCGTTCTTCGCCGGTCGCATTGGGCAAGAGACTCAAAATCGTCGTTTTCGACCAGGAAGCGGTTTCGGCCAGGGAGAAATTCCTCATCACCAACCCCTCAGCGGCAGAGATGGCCACTCTCGAGTTCGTCGCCGCAAACGTCGCGCCCGGATCTTCCGACCTTGCGCACATTGTCGAACCGGCGTTGGAGTCGGCCGGGCCATTGCTTGGCATTGCGCTCGCCTTGGGCGATGACGAAATGAGCCTTTGCGCTGCGCTTGAAATGCGCTCCCTGCTTGATCGCAACGGCCATGTGCACGTTCCCGTCTACGTGCGCCTCGAGCACTATCGCCGGCTGGGCGAGGTGGTGCGCACCATCGAAGATATTTCTGCCTTCGGCGATCGCCTGCAGGTCTTCGGAACCCTCGAAGAAACGCTGAGCGCCGATGTACTTCTCGGGTCAAGACTGGACGCATTCGCGCAGGCGCTTCACGAGGACTACCGGCAACGCTCTCAGGGCACGATTAATCCCCAGGCCAACGTCCCCTGGCGAGAGCTTCCTGAGTTCATGAAGATGTCAAATCGCTGGCGGGCAGATCACACGCCTTTGCTCATGGAGCTTACCGGCTTGCACTTGGATACGGATGTGCCATCGCCGGCCGTCCTGAAACTGAGCGAGGAACAGATCGAATCGCTTGCAAGACTCGAACGCCGCCGCTACACCATCGAGCGCGGCCTCATCGAGCGCCGCTTCGGTTCCGCGCAGAGCCAGAACATACCTGATTGGGACGAACTCAGCGACGATCAGAAGAATTCGGAAAGGAGCGAGGCCGCACGGTTGCCCGAAATCATGGCTCGTCTCGGCATCCAGCTGCATCCTGTTCGCCCTATGCGCCTTTACGGCAAGTGGTTGGCGAGCGCTCCGGCGGAGGTCGAACAGTTACGTGCTGCTTCGGCTTCGGAACATTACAACCTGCTCGTCGATCTCGACGAGCCCGACGCAGTGCGCACCGCCGCGCGCGCTCTGTCCTTGCCTTCATTCAGTCTCTGGCTTTTCTCGACCGAAGAGCCACGCGAGTTCTGGCTGCGCAAGCCGCAGGACCAACCCCCCGACCGTGCTCTCCTGATTCAGCGCGCCAACGGCTGGTCGTTTCGCAGCCGCGTCACCCTGGACGCGTAACTTCTCCTGATTCTCCGAAATCCATTGACGTTCCCAGCCCTTTCTTGGATTATGAAGGCACACCAGCGGTTCCGCGGTTATGTGTTCTGAAGCCTTCGATTCAAAGTGGATTTTTGCTGAAGTAACCCACTTTTCGCCGGAGCTGAAAACGGCTGCAACACGTGCGGAACCCCTTAACTTTAGGGCCTGTCTCCCCACGCGATTCCATGGAGGCCGCTATGCGTACATCCTTGTCGTTCGTCCGTTGCGTTTCCCCGCTATTCGCTGCCAGCGTTCTTTCTCTGCTGCTTCCAAGCGCCCTCCGAGGTCAATCAACCAACGAACAGACCGACAACGGACCGACCGCCAGCCCGAGGCCCGTTTATACGACTAACACCAGCGTCGATTACACGGGAAACTTGCTCGGCTATTACAGAATGGAACCCACCGAGCAAACCGCTATTTTGCCTCCAGTAAAGGCGTTTTTGGACTTTCGCACCGCCGACGCCACGGCGAAGGACGGCTCGCACCTGTTGCTCGGCATGGGAGACAACTTCGGGCCCGAATTCGGGGCTTCGCTGCAGTTGGAAAACACCGCTGATCCTGAATGTGCCCAAGCGCCCAAAGACACGGGGGATGGTGAGACCCGGCCGGAGAGCCTGTACAAGGACGACGACCGCGTTCCCAGGCTGCCGCAGTGCGACAACGTTTTGAATTTCTTGATGCATGCCGGCTTCCGTGCCGTGGTGCCGGGCCGCAACGATTTCATGTATACGGCACGCTGGCTGCGTACAGCCACGGCTCGGCTCGCCAGGGCAAGCCAGGCGCCGGGAGGATCGCCGCTGATCAACAACGACGATCATCAGTTGTACCTCCTCGCGGCGAATCTGCGCATTCAATTCAAGGGCGATCTTCGCCTGCAGCACCAGGGCAAGGGCGATCTTGGTCTGCAGCAGAAAGAGGGCTCAGATCCGGCCTATTCGCTCAACGGGCATTGCCCCCTTCTGTTCAGCGACGACCCATTCTCACCCGATTCCCCGTTGTGCGCTGAGAGTGGGCTATCGCAGCCGATCGATTGGCTGCAACGGCTTGACCGCCTCAGCGGCAGCAATGGAGAAAACCTGACCACCGAAGCCATGCGGCAACTCGCATCAGATGCGGCGATCAAAGCGGCGGGCAGAGACACCATGCTCAAATTGCTCGTAAGCGACGAGATCGCCATCATGCAGTCGGCATGGGGATCCTGGCCTGAAGTCGCGGCCCTGACTGGCAAGCCCGGGTCCGGAGAAAGAGCCATCGGCGCTGGGAAACGAACTTCAAAAACAGAAGACGAATCCTCGTCGGGAAAGCAACCGAACCTTTCTGCCCAGGGTGTAAGTGACCTCATATCCCGCTTGAAGAATTGGCCCGAATGCCAAGCCGGCGCCGAATTTGCCGATGACGCTGAGACGAAGAATGTCGGCGACCTTTGCACCTACAGAACAAGCCTGCAACAGATTCTGCAGAATTTCAGCGATCAGTTGAGCGCGAGCCAGCAAAACAAAATCATCGCCAGCTGTCCCGTGACGAATGGAACCCCCAGCCTTGGCGCTTGCTTTCTTCTCAGCGACCAGGCGCGACAGGCCGCAACCAATGGCTTGCTGCGCACCATCGCAAAAGAACAGAAGAACGTTGGCTACACAGTGGCTACCAAGGCCAACGGCCAGAAGATACTCGTAATCGGAGTGGTTGGACAAAACACCATGAAGGAGGTTTCCGAGACCAACCTTCGCATGTGCATCGGCCTCGACGGGAAAGCCGGCAAAGACGATCCGAATTCACCGGAGGCCAAAGAGAATCCGGATTCCGTGTTGGATGGCGTTCACTGGCCGGAAGAATTCGGCATTTGTTACTTGCGAACCAGTCAGGAACTGGAACAAAAAGGCCTCTCGGCGACGGCCGTCGCCACTGATCCTGTGGTCGTTTCCGCTGAGCTTGTGCGTGCCGCCGAACTGGTTGAGGGCCACCTCAACGGCGTTATCCTGATGGCCCAGATGCCGCGCACCGAAGCCGAAGTTCTGGCGGCGCGCGTATGGGAACGGCTCGCTACGTCGCCTGCCCAACGGCCTATCAATATCGTCATTAGCGAAGCAGGGGAGACTGAGACCGGAACCGCCGCCACCGAGCAGGAGACCGGATACGATACTCCCGACCTCACCCTGAGTTTCGCCTATCAAGGAAGCGATACAAATGCCGTCAACACCGGGCATCCCTCGCCGATTCTCACTCCGTTCAACGGGTTCCCGAACCCGCCGGACGGACGCTTCCCCGGCGCCGTTTCGCGCGCAACTGTGGAATGGACTCAAGGTCAGAAGCTTGTCATCACCAATCAGTCCACCGGCATCTACCCGGCCAACGGGCCAGTACAACCCGCTCAAGGCGGCTCAACCTCGGCAATCACGAATACAGCAAGCACGAATTCGGCAAGCGGAGCAAAGACCGCTATCCAGCTCTTGTACGAATTGATGGGTCAGATTGAAGGGAAACCGTCTACCTTCGCGGACAATCCAAACAACGGGCAGAAGGCTGAGCTGGCGCTCCTTGCCGACTTGCAGCAAGCGACAGAGCCCTTTTTCAAGGGACTGCCCGAAGCTAAAGCGACAAGGCAGCATGCGGACGTGGTATTGCTGCAAAGCAGAGACGTGCAGTTGGGCCCAATCGGCAAGGGCTACCAGAATTACGACATGTGCACCGGAGACCCAAACGAGAACCTTTGCAAGCTGCGCGTGGCCCTTGACCGTATTTTTTGGAAAGGCGACTACCTGGAATACGTTGCCGTGAAAGGGCAAGACATCGAGAAGATTCTCGATCAATCTGAAGCTCTTATTGAACAGCAAAACGCGCTGACTGAGACGGACACAAGTCAGGAGTGGCTGGTGTCTTACGGTATTGTCCAATCCTCGTTGTCAAATCCGACGCTCGTCAATCAGAATAATGAGCCCTTGTGGATTCCCCTCGATCCAACATGCGAAGGAGAATCGGCGGGCAAGAGCACCTATTGCATCGCCCAAACTCCCATCGTTGACGATGCCTACTATTGGGTGGTCACGACCGATCAGCTGGCTGAGGACAGGGCGGTCTACGGTACCTTGGACGCGCTTCCATCCACCAATCATATTGAAACTGAAACCTTTATCACTGCCCCGATATCGCACTATCTGCTGAACAGCCTCGGCAATACTCGTCTCGCGTCTGTCGCGACCTCGCTGCCGAACTGTTCGACCGGTGGCGCAATTCGCAGCCAAAGCGAAGGGTCCGGCACCACCGCACCGCCATGTTCGGTTGAGGGTGCAATCGCTACGCAGAACGAAAGCTTCCAGCAGAGGCGGCTATTTCAGGTGGATTTTGCCAAGTTGATCGCGGGCTTCAGCGCGCGCCAGCCGGTGGGCGGGAATGCGAACGTGGCGAACTTTCAGGGAGTCTCCAATGCGCAAGCTACCGCGCCCACCTCGCAGGATCTCGATCTGGAGACAGCAAGCAGGATTTTGGTCGATCTCCGCGTTCCCGACGCTTCTTCAAGCCTCTCTGCGCAAAATCGCTTTCCGTTGTCGGTCGGTCTTCAATCGACGTTCACTTACAACCGCCAAGTCCTCGGCAACCTTTTGAATAAGCCGATTAACGCGTCGTATTCGTTGAACAATTGGATCGAAAGCCCTTTCCTACAGGTTCGCCTTTACGGCAAAGGCAAAGGCAGTCAGGTGCGGGGTGTGCGATCTCTTCCGCGTACCTTGCTGGTTTTTACCCCGCATCAATACCAGATTGAGGTCGACACTCCATACTTGTTCTTCCCCTTCGCCGCAACTGCGCCTGCCGTGGGAAATCGTACCGAGCTTACAGTCCAGCTTCCGCGCACCACGGGATGGACCGACCAGGCCGGCCTCCGAGAGGAGTTCGGGCAGAGCTCGCAGAAAGCATTCTTCTGGAATGGAAGCTACATTCAAACCGGCCTGGAATTCAGCACCCTGAATGGCCAACTTTCGTCGATCACGCTGCAAGACGGCTCCACCGGCACGCCGAAGACCTGCCAGGTGAGTGCGACCGTCACGCTGGCTAACTGCTTCTCCTCGAGCCCGGCTTTGCAAATCAATGGCAGCACGATGCTGGTCGGCTCTCCGTCAGTCAAGTCTCTTCACACTCCCGGCTATTACTGGCAGATTCACCTGCAGAACCGTCTCCCCCCGTTCCTCGGAAAATCGTCAAACGGGCAAATCAGTCTGGTCACCGATACGACGGGCGACTACTACTTCGGCCGTCCTCCATCTGCCGAGCTGGCCTCACAAACCGAATACGCCATCCCATTGAGTCTCTCGCTGAACCTTCCTTCGATTGGGAACCTGTCGTTCGCGCCCAACTACTCAGCCTTCTTCTACCGGCCGCAGTTGAGCAGCCACAGCCTCATCGTGAATTCATGGTCGCTTACGGCTCGTTGGTACTTCGCTCGCAATGCCCGAGTGCCCATTCGCAGGCAAGCTCCACTGAAGGGTCCGGAAAGCTCGGATCAGACCAAGACGGGAAGCGGGCACTAGCAAAGCCGCTCAAACGGGTAAGCCACTCCGTGCACGCGAATTTCTCAGGGCGCCCAGCCCCGCTCAGGCAGGCTGCACGTGGTTGTGCGGCCTGTCTCGAAGGATGCCGTTGCCTTTGGTCAGCCAAGCAATGCCGAAAGCGATCAGCGCCAGCGATTCGCATGTCAGCAAAGGATTGATTGGCCTGAGCAATCGCTCCGCGCCCTCGATATTCAGGCTGACCATCACGACGTCGCAGACCAGGATCACCGTGCCGCACACCGCGTAGACGATATTTCTGTGCTGCTTGCGTCGAGTGCGGCTTTTCCCTGGCGCGCTCTTGCGGAACAGAACCAGGCAGAAATAGGCGAGAACGAGAAACAGCTGCGCCGCAAACACGGTGTGAACCGTATTCAACTCCAACTGCAGCGGTGTGTGCATAGGGTCTCGTGGATTCACCGAAGGGCAAAGCGCCACGCCCAGCGCGAGAAATCCAGCTAGATACCCGGTGATCTCATCGATCCAGTCGTATCCCCGAGAGCACATCAGAAACGCCGCGATCGCGCACAGCCCTCCCACTTGGCAATCCCTCATCGACGTCCAGCGATAGTCGCTGATCGATCGCTGCAGTAGCGGGTGGGGCAGTGCATGGCTCGGTCCGAGAAGCGAGAGCAGAATCGTCCCGCCGGAGAGAACGAAGGGCAGCAGGAGAGCGATGATGCCGACCATCCGGCGCATCGCGTGGTGCGACAGGACCGCGGGATTCTTGTACGTCGCATGATCCGACATCGAGCTCGTCACGACGGGATTCCTCAGGACGAAGCAGAATACCGCATTTCCTTCCCTCGCGGCATCCGCCGAATCCCTGAAGACACCCCTTCGATTTCGTTCATCGGCGCGATGTCTACGTGCTTTAGCCAGTGCCCATGGCGCCCACTACCTCGAACCCGCACCAACGAAGAAATGCATTCATCGCAGCGGCTCCTGCCGGTAGAGTTGCGCCGTGTGCCGCACCGTCACTAGAAACGCCATCCCGGCCATTCCCAATGTCGCGATCGCCCCGCCCAAGTCGAGCAGCAGCATTTTGTGTCCAAACACCGTCGAATATGGGCTGCGCAGCGCTGCCAGGGTGCCCACCGCCAGCAGAATCCGAATCTCCGTCGGGCCAAAAATTCCCTGCGAAAGCTCGAAAGTTTTCAGGGTGTACGTGGCCAGGTAGCTTTCGCTCGAAAGCACCAGAAACGCGATCAGCATGGCCATCGCCGTCGACCAGTGCAGCAGCCCGCTCCAGCCAAGTCCGCACATCAGCGCCACCGATCCCAAAACGTCCACGATATGGTCCACGTAGAATCCGTATCGCGGCCGTTCCTGACGGCGCACGCGCGCCAGAGTCCCATCCAGGCTGTCGCCGAGCCAGTTCAGCGCCAGGCACACAATTGCCATCAGCAGAATCCGCCGATCGTAACGCGATAACGCATAACAGATGCCCGCTCCAATCTGCGCGCTCAATCCCAGCAAGGTAAGTTGGTCTGAGCTCACCCATCGCGGCGCGCGCTCGGCCATCCACTGTAATGCGCGCTTCTCCATCCGCGCCGTCAACGCCTGATTCACTCGCCGCGCGTTTTCAAATGCCGCTTCATGCTTCACTACAGCAATCTGTGAGCTCATCTTCGTCTCCTTTCTCGGTTGCTTCATCCCTGAGTCCTCGCCGCCAAGCTATTTCTTCAGCGCATTCCGCGTTGCCCGCAGCGTAAACTCCAGCGACTCTCTTGGCACGCTCTCAACAAACGGCCCAATTGCCCACCCCAACCCCACCGGAATGGACCGCGTCAACGAGATTGACTCGATTTGGATGTACAGCCCGCCGTCCCCTTCTTCGTAATTCCAATAAGTGGTCATTCGCCAAAGGAAACCGTGCTCTTCGCTCGCGCTCAGCGCGTGCTCCTGCGCTGTGCCAGCCTGGGAAATCTCGCTAATCAGCGTGTTTCGCGAAACGCAGTACCTATGCTGCGCATCGAGCCTTCCAAACGTAACGTCGTATGTTCCGTCCATCACGAACGTCAAAATGTGGTGCTGCACCACGCGCATCGTGATCTCGTAGTGATCACCCTGTTGCAGAAGCACGTTTGCCCGCACCACCTCCGGCGCATAGCTCCGTGGATATGCCTCGAAATCCCGCAATACGCGCTCAAAATCCGCGGCTGTCGCTCCTGGGAAAAATGCGGTCCCTCGCCAGTCATGAATGAGCGCTCCTGGCAACTCCAACCCAGTCGTCGGGGTCAGTTGTTCGGTTACTACATCGCCTCGCCGCAGGCGCGCGCGGTCCACGGGAGCGAGAAAACGATCTTCCGATCCGTCTTGCTTTGCGATCCGAGAATCCACGTGGCTGACATACGTTTGGAACCCGGCAAGAGCGGCAGGCGTGGGCTCTTCTGCGGCGAGCCCCGCGGCAATTGCAAGCAGAAGCACCGACCCAGCTGTCTGAAGCCTTCGCGATTTCGCCGCTCGCTCGTTCGCCATGTTCCTCACCTTACCTTTTCGACGGTCAACGGGCAATGCCAGCCGCCTCACGCGGTGGCGAATGATTCTCACCACGCAATTCCTTCCAGCCATTGAACTTCCGGAGAATTGTCCTTTGCGCCAGCCCGACTTCGACCAACTCTCCATCAGCTAAACTGATCGAAAGACATGGTGGACTTGAGGAGCGACCTTCGGCCGGCACAGCGCTATCGCTTTGGAGTCTTTGAAGCGGATGCCGCCACGGGCGAGTTGCGCAGGCAGGGAATGCGCGTCAAGTTGAACGCCCAGCCATTCCAGGTCCTTCTCATGCTGCTTGACCGCTATGTGGACCGGCCTGGCCAGTTGGTTACGCGCGACGAGATCTCCCGAGTGCTTTGGCCAGAAGGCACTTTCGTCGACTTCGAACACGGCGTCAACTCCGCGGTCAACCGCATCCGCGAGGCTCTCGGCGACACGGCCGGAAGTTCGCGGTTCGTCGAGACTCTCGCCCGCCGCGGCTATCGTTTCCTCGCTCCCGTTGAGCGAATCGATTCCGGCGACGCTGCGCAGCCCGTGCTCAACGAGTCCCAGTCCCCCGCAACCAATGACCCAGCCGCGAACCCGCGCCAGGCTGAGCCACAATCACGCACGCGGGTTCTCTCCACTCCGGAGGACCTTCCCAAAACATCCTTTCCGGTCGTGCAGACCCTTTTTGTACTCTTTCAGCTTATGTATCTTGGCTTTTATATTGGGGCGCTTGCCAATCTCGCGGAGATCGAAGATCTCACCTCGCCACTCCCCGCGGCCTCCCTGGTCTTCCGCGTCGTATTCGTTACGGCCGCCATCCTCATTCCCGCCCGAGCCTTCGTCCTCTGCGCCGCCCTCTTTCACGCGCCGGGCTTCAGTGCCAAATTCCTCACGCTCTGGCCGTTTCTGCTCATCTTTGACGAGCTGTGGTCGCTGTCTCCATTCCTTCTGCTGCACCACATCAACTTCGGCCTGGCCCTTGCATGCACCACGCTTCTCGTCTACTCACCCTTCGCGCAACGATCGATCGTCCTCATGGGCGCGGGTGTCGCACCTCAGGAGTCCGCGCGGCCTCGCTAACCGCTGATCCCCGAGGTCCCGGACCCGTCCTGGGGCGAAGTGGAAGGATCCCCAGTCCCTATGTCTCTGCATTTATCAAAATTCCGTATGGAACCGGACCGCGGAAACTTCAACGGGTCCGCGCGCCTCGTTGTACCCGGGATTGGTCACGTGCTGAAAATCGTAGGAAATCGAGAAACCGCGCCAAAGGTGAGCGGTGTAGAAGGTTTCGACGATTTTCTCGGTGCCATAGGTTAGCCCGCCGTCGCCGAGCAGGAATCCCAGCCCGCCCAACGCAAGATACTGCTGATGGGATGCCACGATCCCGTTGGTCACAAAAGCCACGCCAACTCGATCGCTGCTCCGTCGCCACTGGTCGCCCATGGCCAGGCCGCCGACCTGCATCGTCCGGTCGTCTTCGGTGTAGCAATAGGTTTCGTTGTGCCCGTCGCTCCAGCCCAGGCGCGCAAACACGCCTACATTCTTCGCGACCTCCTGCTGCATGTTCAGGCCAAAGCCATAGCGGTGCCGTCCTTCCCTGCGCGTGGCAATAATGTCCGGCGTCGCAGTCTCGCCTGCAAGGAACTCCTCATTCGCCTCGCGGTAGTTTCCCATGTTGCCATGATTCAGATAACCCAGCAGCCGCACCGTGCCGTCACGATGCAGAATATGTTTCCCGGTCGCCTCGAGCTCAAGATTCTCCGCGCGTGACCGCGCCAGATCGGCATCCAGGAATGCGCTGTTCGCAACCTTCGGCATCAGCGCTTCGGCAAATCGCACCGCCCGCGAGGGATCGTCGTATTCCACGATGACTGCGTCCGTGTAGCCCCTCGTGTTTGACGCCACGTCGTAGGCGCCATTGTCGTCCACCGTCCAATTCAGGAACTGAAGGTTGCTGTCTGAACCATAGTCGTTCACATCGAAGAAATCCGTCAGGTCCATCTTGCCTGCGCGCAACTCCAGTCGGCGCGCGGGGACCGTGGTGGCCAAATGCAGTTCGTCGCGCGGATCTGGGCTTGGGACTCGCTTGCTCGTCAGTGGGATGATCTCACGCAGCATCAACTGCGCAAGGTAGGGGGCGTCCTTCTGTGGCACGCCCTCCCTCACTCGCACCGCATCAAGGTTCACAAATCCAGCCAACCCGACAGTATCCGCAAGGCCGTTTCCAGTCGCATCTTCGATGTCGGCAGAGACTTCAGTGGTTTGCGAGAGCTCGTATCCGGTGAAAAGCGTCAGTAGGTGTGTGGTTGCGCTCTGCCCCCAGTTCGTCAGGCTGTTTGGTCCGCTGTACTTGGCCCTGAATGCGCCGTGACCCTGCAAGATCACGTTTGCTTGGCCTGAAATCCAGTACCGCCCTGTCAATGTGTGCGGAAAAATGGTTTCGACATCGCCGCTCGCGTCGTCCCCGCTCGAGTCTTGACCCGCAGCCTGACCGGAGCCCGCGCCGTCCGGGGCTTTCGATGCAGCTTGTCCTTTATCTGATTGAGAGGGTTCCGCAGCCTGCGCGTCTGCCCGCTGCGGCCGCCAGCACACGGCGAGGGCCAAAACACAAAGAACCTGCACGACATGTTGCTGGAGGAGGCGGCGCATCTCTACCTTGAACGGGCGCTCGTTTCATGCTTCCCGTCATGCAAGTAGTAGATCACTCGGCCGCCGCAACCGTCGCGATCCAGATCGCTCAACTTCCCGCTGTAGCATACATTTTGCTAACGCCGCGCGGAGAGGCTGCGATCCTTCTATTTGCCGCTGTCAGGTGGGGCATTTGGCGCGGGAGTAGGCTGTTGCCCTTCGTTGTTAACCTCTTGGCCGTTGTAAAACACCTTGCTCGATGACCCGAACCGTTTGTAGTCGGTGAATTTGATCAGTTCGCGAATGTGTACGTCCTCGGCCATGGAGCCATAGCCGCCGGGGAAGTGCAGGATCCCCTCGCCCTTCGAATACACGGGGAACCAGTAGTGGCCGTCGACCTGCTGCCGCCATGTAATAAACGGCGCATGAAGGTCCGCGGAGTTCTTGCGCGTGTCGTCGGGCACCATGTGGCCATCGGTTACCACAATCTGCAGGTCGTCCGTATCCACCCATACGCGCCCATTGAAATACCGCTTGCCCTTCTCGATCGTCTTCGGGCTCACATCGAAGGCGTAGCACTTCACCTCGTCCACTTGCTGCTGTCCCACGTACTTGATGTCATACGCGGGAAGGTCCGCGGTGGTCAGCACAAACGAATAGCCGTGCTGCAGGTCCTGGAGATCGGACGGCGACATCATGATCTCCTTCAGCGTGTTCGGGGGCGCAAAGTCCACTCTCTCGGTACGCCTGCCCGTCTGGTCAAAGATCACATCGTCGACTTCGTACCACTCCCCGCTCACCTTGTTGTCGTCGTCGATCTCGTCGACGCTGGCGGTGCGCCGGTACGTATAGCGACTGAGCGCTTCCTGAAACTCCGTCTCCTTTGCCGAAAACTCTTTGATGATCTGCTCCGGCGGAACCGGTGGGTCCGAGAGATCCATTCGGCCGAATCCCGAGTCGAGCGGCATTGGCGTGAACGATGCCTTATCCTGCGCCGCGGCCAGTAGAGCGCAGCAGGCAATCGCCATCACCGGAATCAGGTTTCGAAAGTTCACTAAAGCTCGTCTCCTCGGGAGTTTCCCGCACAGGCGCATGGGGCCGGGAAATCTGCACCTCAATACTCGCATCCCTCTGCAACTTTAGACGGATGTTCTCGGCATTGGGAAGGCCGCGATACTATCCACGGAACGCCCTGTCACGGCGCGAACAGGAAACGTGCCGTCAAGCGGCCCATGAGTCTGCAAGGAATGCTCAGGGCCCGGATCCGCAAGCATCGATGGGTCTGCACTTTCCATTGATGGGGGAAGGAGATTCGCGGCATCCATGCCCGACTACTATCATCTTCCGGCTCTCATGCTGACGGCGCTTCTGCTGCCCGCCTTCGGCTACCTCTATCTGCGGTTCCGCGATGCCCGCTCCCTCCTCTGGTTCCTGGGTTTCCTCTTCTCCATCGTTGCCATGGTTCTTCTCTACGCTATGAACGGCTATCCCGGAGCAGGTTCCCCATGGTTGGTGGCCTCAGGTGAATCGTTCATTCAGCTTAGCGCGGCAATGTTCCTCGGCTCGCTTTCGCCCCTGCGATTCCGTATCGGACGCCTTCAGGTTCTTTTTGTCGTCGCGTATGCCGCGCCTCTCGTCCTCTATTCCATCCTTCTCTACGGAGTGCTCGGCGGGATCCAGCCTCGCGGTCCGGCATTCCTCATCTTTCCGGCTTTGGTGGGCACGAGCTTTGGCGTCGGCGTGTTCTGGGGAATGACGAAGGGCGCGGTGCCTATCTGGGTGGGAGTTTCGTTCAGCGCCGTCCTGGGTACTTTTGCCATCTGGGTTTGTTGCCTGCAGGGAGCGGGGGCTGGGCTCACCTTTGTCGAGTGCGTCAACTTGCAAATGGCGGCCCTATTGCTTGTCTTCGTCTCGCGCCGATTTTCTCCGGGCGTCTTCCTCAGTGTCCTCGGCTTCCTGGCGTGGTCGCTGGCTTGTCTGCATCTTCTTCCGCTGGTCGGTCTTCATGCGCCGCTCTCCCTCACCGTCACCCGCTTCATCGTCATGGGGAAGGTGGTCGCCGCTGTGGGCATGATCGTGCTCGCACTTGAGAACGAATTGACGAGCAATAAGGCAGCACAAGAGCGCGAACGCAACGCCCGCCGCCAGCTTGAGGCTTACGCCAACCTTATGCTTACACGTCGCCGCGTCGACGACTTCGACCGCCAGGCTAGCGATGTTTGTGACACCATTGTGAGAAACAGCTGCTTCGCGCAGGTCGCATTGTTGCTTGAATGTGGCGGGCGCTACCAGCTTGCCGGCAGCGCGGGTTTGGAGATGGCCATTGCGCGGCCGCTCGGTCAACTCGCAAGCCGCATCTCTGTTGAAGGCTTTCTCGTTCCGGGCTCATCCCCGGTCGCTGTTGCGCACAGCAAAACGGTCCGCCTCGATCTCACGCCCTGGCTCATTCCCGGTGACGACCTAGCGCACCTGCGCTTCACCTCTGTCCTAGCCATTCCCATGATCGGCCGCTCTGGCGTCGATGGTGCACTGTTACTCGGAGCAATGCGCCACGATGGCGGGCCCGGCATTGACTCCTCCAGATTTCCCCGCCTCGACGACCTGCTTCCCATCGAGATGCTTGTCGCCCGCCTCCAGGCCACGCGCAGTCAAACCATGCTCTTTGAAAAGCTCATCGACTCAGAACGGTTTGCCGGCCTCGGTCAGTTGTCCGGCAACGTCACCCAGCAGTTGAACAGCCCGCTCACGGTCATCCTTGGCTATGCCTCGCTGCTCCAGGAATCGCCTTCGCTCGAAACGCGCGATCGCAAGGCCGTCGAGGCCATCGTCAATGAAGCGCGTAGCATCCGCTCCACGCTCCAAAGTCTCTCTCGCGTTTCTCACGCTCCCACAGGCCAGCCGGCCGCGATCTCTGTTACCGAGCTGCTGGCCGATATGGAGCAGCTCTATCGTCCCGAGTTCCTGCAGCGCTCCATCGAATTCCAGGTCAACGTGGCGCCGGGTATGCCCCGGATTCTTTGCGGTGCGCAGCAGTTGCGCCAAGCCCTGCTCCATTGCCTGCAATACGCCATTGGTGCTGTGGACCGCGAAGGCCCTTCTTCGGCGCCGAAAGGGTCCAAATCCATTCGCCTCGAAGCGGCCCGCGAAGGCAGCCTCGTGCACATCTCCGTCACCCACTCCGGTCCGGGTTTCCTCGACCCCGAGCGTGCATTCGATCCTTTTGTTCCCGCGCGCGCCTGCGGCGAGACGGCCGGAATGGGGCTCAGCCTCTGCGCTACCATTCTGCGCGACCAGAACGGACGCGCCTCTGCCGTGAATCTGCAGCCGCGCGGCGCCGCCATTATTCTTGAACTGCAGGCGGCGTAATGGGTTCCTCAGTCTCGCGGATTCTATTCCTTGCATTGCTGGCCGGCGGCGCGGTCAGCGCTTCTGCCGCCCACCTGAAGCCCGCCTCCGTCGAGCCCCTTGACGCCGTCTTCCAGATTGGGGCTTCCGGCACAATTGAGGCGAGCCTCGATCCGCCCATCCAGGGTGTCCTGCGCATTGTCGTGCGGGCCAGTCCATCCGCAGGTCGGCCTCAGGAAGGCAGCTCCGCCGGCGCACTCCCGCCCCAAAGCGAGCGCCAGAACCTTACCCTCGAAGTCACCCAATGGGACCGATCCATTCCATTCCGACTTGTCAACAAGCGCGGTCGTCATCATCTTTTCGGAGGCCGACCCTCCCCGCTCGTCGCCGATATTGACGTCAACGATCTCACGCCGGGCGTGCCGGTTCGCGTCTGCGTTCACTCCAACCTCCCAGCAGCTCCGTCAGATTCTGCCCCGCCCGATCTCGAGGCGCGCGCTTACGCTGTCGTCTATTGATCAGCTGACTAGGCAGTCCCTCACGCCAACCGCCGCACCGTTCTGATTCCACCCGTAAAATAGAATCGGATGGCTTTCACCGAACAATACGATGTCGTTGTCGTGGGCGCCGGTCATGCCGGCTGCGAGGCCGCCATGGCCGCCGCGCGCATGGGCCTCAAGACCGCGCTCATCACTATGAACCTCGACCTCATTGCCCAGATGAGCTGCAACCCCGCCATCGGCGGCGTCGCCAAGGGCCATCTCGTCCGCGAAGTCGATGCACTCGGCGGCATCATGGGCGAAGTCGCCGATGCTGTAGGCATCCAGTTCCGCCTCCTCAACGCCTCGCGCGGCCCTGCCGTCTGGAGCCCGCGCGCCCAGTGCGACAAGCAGCTTTACCGCGTCAAGATGCGCGAGGTTCTCGAGTCCCAGCCCGGCCTCCATATTCGCCAGGCCGAAGTCGTCAATCTTGTCATCGAAGAATCCGAAGCAATCGCCCCAATCTCAGAGAAAGAACTTCCCGAAGGCCAGTCCATTCCCCGGCCCACGCGTCCGCACCGGCGCGTTCTCGGCCTCAAGCTCCGCGACGGCCGCCAACTCCTTGCCGGTGCCACCATCATCACCACCGGAACCTTTCTGAACGGCCTCATCCACTGCGGCGAAGAGCGCTACCCCGCCGGCCGCAGCGGCGAGCCCGCCAGCGTCCTTCTCGGCGAGGCCCTCCGGGCTCTAGGCCTTCGCACTTGCAGGCTCAAGACCGGGACGCCTCCGCGTCTCGACGGCCGAACCATCAATTGGAAGGTCTTTGAAGAGCAGCCCGGCGACGCTGATCCCACGCCCTTCAGCTTCCGTACGAAGAAGATCGTTCAGCCGCAGGTCTCGTGTCACATCGCCTTCACCACGCCGGAAACTCTTCGCCTCATCCGCGAGAACGTCCATCGCTCGGCCATGTACTCAGGCCGCATTCAGGGCATAGGCCCGCGCTACTGTCCGTCCATCGAAGACAAGATCGTCAAGTTCCCTGACAAGACCCAGCACCAGTTCTTCCTCGAGCCCGAGGGCCTCAACACCCACGAGGTCTATATCAACGGCATGTCCACCTCGCTGCCCATGGAAGTGCAGTGGCAGATGGTCCACTCCATCCCCGGCCTCGATCAGGCTGAGCTGCTGCGCCCCGGCTACGCCATCGAGTACGACTCCGTTGACGCCACCGAGCTCGACCGCACCCTCCGCGTGAAGTGCATGACTGGCCTTTATCTTGCGGGGCAGATCAACGGTACAAGTGGATATGAAGAAGCCGCGTGCCAGGGCATCATGGCCGGCATTAACGCCGCGCTCTGGCTCAAAGGCCAGCCGCCCTTCACCATGGACCGGACAGAGGGATACACGGGAATCCTCATCGACGACTTGATCTCGAAGGGAACGAACGAGCCTTACCGCATGTTCACCTCGCGTGCCGAGTTCCGCCTGCATCTGCGCATCGACAACGCCGATCGGCGCCTCACGCCGTATGGACGAAAGCTCGGCCTCATCAACGACGAGGCATGGGCCGAGTACGAGCGGAAGCAGGCCCGCATGTCCGCGCTGGATCGCCTGCTGACCGCCGGCAAAGTCGATCCTGAAAAGCTCCAGCGCGCAGGGTTCAGCGAGCTTCCGGCAACCGCCGGCATCACCTGGGCGCAACTCCTCAAGCGTCCTGAAGTGACCATTGAGCCGCTGCTTGCTGCGCTGCGCGATGAGCTTGCGCGCGACCCGTTGCTCGCTGGTTTTGCGGCCGTGTCAAATGCAGGTCCCCATTCGACTCCGATCGCCGCGGCGACCTCTGCTCAGGATGACTGCGTGGATGAGCATATTGCGCGAGCGATGATGCGTAACGAGGCCCGCGCCGTCGAAACCGAAATCAAATTTGCCGGCTACCTCGAGCAGCAGAAGAAGTCCATCGAGCGCCTCAAGGCTGCCGAGTACGTCACGATCCCAGATTGGATTGAGTACAGCACCATCAGCGGCCTCTCGCGCGAGATGCGCGAAACGCTCGAGCGCATCCGCCCCATGACGATCGGCCAGGCCAGCCGCATTCCGGGCGTCACTCCCGCCGCGCTCACCCTGGTTCACGTGTCGATAAAGTTGCAGGGCAAGCAGCTGGACGCGAAACGCCGCGCCACCGCCTGATCGCAGCTCGCGCGCGTATCCTATTTCGTGATGAATCTTGACGCCATTCAAACAGCCCTCCGCGAATCCGCGCTTGACGGCTGGCTCTTTTACGACCACCACCACCGCGATCCCATCGCACAGCGCATCCTGTCTCTCGATCCGAGTGCCCACATCACGCGCCGCTGGTACTACTTCATTCCCGCATCGGGCGAGCCGCGCAAACTCGTCCATCGCATCGAGCAGGCGCGCCTCGATTCGCTTCCCGGCGCCAAAACGCAATACTCAAGCTGGCAGGAATTGCGCGCAGGCCTCGAAGATCTGCTCCAGAACCAGAAAAAGATCGCCATGCAATACTCGCCGAACAACGACATCATGTACGTCTCCATGGTCGATGCCGGCACGGTCGAATTCCTGCGCGGCCTGGGAAAAGAAATCGTCACTTCCGCCGATCTGGTCAGCCAGTTTGAAGCTGTCCTGACCGAGGATCAGATTGCCAGCCACTCCGCCGCGCAGCGCGCCATCGATCTGATTCTCGTCGGCGCATGGGCCGAGATTGCTCGCTCCCTGCGTCCCCCTTCGGGCGGCGGCACCGGCCACTTCACCGAGTTCGATCTGGTCGTTTGGCTGCGCGATGCGATGCGCCGCGAAGGCCTGGTCTGGGAAAACGGTCCCGACGTCAGCGTCAATGCGAACACTTCAGACCAGCACTACGAGCCCACCGCCGAGCACGCCGCGCCCATTCGCGAGGGCAACTTCCTGCTCATCGACATCTGGGGCCGACTCGATACGCCGACCAGCGTGTTCTACGACGTCACATGGACCGGGGTGATCGGCCGCGAACCCACGAAAAAAGAGCAGCTCGTTTTCGATACGGTTCGCCGGGCGCGCGACGCCGCGATTGAAACTGTCGAGCAGGCCTTCGCCCAGAACCGGCCGATTGCCGGCTTTGAAGCCGACGACGCAGCCCGCTCTGTGATTCGCGACGCCGGCTTCGGAGACTTCTTCGTCCACCGGACCGGCCACAATATCGCGCACGAAATTCACGGGTCAGGCGCGCACCTGGACAATCTCGAAACTCACGACATCCGCCGCATCCTGCCCCACACCTGCTTTTCCGTCGAGCCCGGCATCTACCTGCCCGAGTTCGGCGTGCGCAGCGAGATCAACATGATCACGGCCCCGGGCAAAGCCTGGGTCACCGGCCGCATCCAGCAGGAGCTGGTGCAGATTTAAGGGAGCGAGCCGGCGAATCAATCGTGTCGACAGGCTGCACGGTTTGTCGTTTCGCGTTTGGGCTACGGGTTTTGGCGAATAAGAGACGAAGATGTTTATCGATGAGACAACAGGTTATTTATCGATAAGTTAATACGTATATCTTTGAGTCTATTCATTCGTGTCATAAAACTCCCGAGAATTGCACCAGATATGAGGCGATTCAGGCCCGAAATTTTTTTCTGGCGTCCGGCTTGAGTTGGGACATGGATGCAGATTTGGTTAGCGCCAGGCGCGGTGCGCGCGGATCTTGGTTGAGCCAGCATGAGATGAGTATGCGCCAAAAGGCGGAAATGATCGGCAAACTTGGTGGACGATTTTTGCGCGGTGTTTTCAGTGGTTTACGGTGAATTCGCGACGGCAGGAGCTTGACTTGTCGCACGCGTCCTCCCAGGGAACAGAATGCAGCTCGCATCCGTACTTCGGTGAATGCCGATTCCCCTTAAGAACAGAAAGCCCTCGATGATAGCGTTCCGCACTGGCCTTCTTCTTGCGACATTCGCCGTCTCCACCACTTGGGCCAGCGCGCAGTCCGGGCAGGGCTTGCCGCCAACTGACGACCTATACAAAACCGTCGCCGCGCTCGACACCGCATTGTTCGACCCCTACAACACTTGTAATCTCGACAAGCTTGGCTCCATGATCGACGAGAATCTCGAGTTTTATCACGATCAAACCGGTCTCTCCGTCGGCCGCCAGCCCTTTCTTGACGCCATAAAGGCAAACAACTGCGGCAAGGTCCACCGCGAACTGGTCGCAGGGAGTCTCGAAGTCTACCCTTTGAAGGACTACGGCGCTGTCGAGATCGGCGTACATCGCTTCACTCACCCCAATGTTCCAACATCCCTCGGCGAAGCGCAGTTCGTTACACTGTGGCAGCTGAAAGACGGTAAGTGGAAAGTGAGCCGCGCCATCAGCTTCGATCATCATCCCGTGGCGGATCATTCCTTGACCACAGCTCATTAACGGTTCGAGAAACCCAAATCGCGGACCCCGATCCCCGCCGCCTGCTCTTGTATAGTCGATAAAGGAATGGCAACCACCCCGAACAAGCCTGCCGCGGCAAAAACCTCACCTCAAGGATTCGTCTACCTTCCCCTCATCGCGGGATGGCTCGTTCCCGGCGCCGGACACTTTCTTCTCGGCAAATGGATTCGCGGCACGCTGCTGGCAGTCTCGATCATCGCCATGTTTGCGCTCGGCCTTGCCATGCAGGGCAAGCTCTACACCAGCGCCCAGGATATTCTCGGCCTTCTCGGCATGGTCGGCGATATGGGCACGGGCCTGCTTTATCTGGTCAGCCGCGCCCTCGGCCTCGGCGCCCAGCCCACCCAAACCACCGTTGCCGACTACGGCAAAGTTTTCATCGTCGTCGCAGGCCTGCTAAACATTATTGCCGCCGTGGATGCGCACAACCTGCGCACGGGGAGGAAGTCCTGATGCATCCCTCCCACTTCACCGCGGTCTTCCTCTTCGCGCTCTTCGCATCGACCGTCTTCGGCATCACCATGCGCGACACCCCAAAGCGCATGTTCCGCTACGGCGCATATTGTTTTGCGCTCTTCGTCGGCTCGGTCATTGTGTTCAGTTGGGTTATGTTCCTGATCGCACGGTAGGCTTCGGGGTTCAATCGGTTGTTTAGAGCACCCTCAGGGGCTAAAGCCCTCATTCATTCTGCGATCTTTGTGGCACGACTCAAGCCACCCCAGCGACGAAGACCTGTCGCCGGGGACCCCGTGGAAGTCGTGCCCTGACACTTCGTGCTCCTCCGAAACAGCATTTTCGTGGACTGCTTGGTCCATAGATCTCGATAATCAAAAAATGCCGCCGACCTTTCGGATCGGCGGCACAGGTTTCGGCGGGAGTTGCCGAAAAATCGTCGAAGCTGCGCAGAGCTTCTGGATTTGAAAGACACGGCCGCGCCCCGATAGTTGCGTTTCGCCAGTTGCGGGCTTTCTCGCCGCCAAAGTCCGACACAGCCCCTTACAATCGCTCTCAGAGGACACATGAAACGTCGCCGTTTTATCGCAGCATCGATTGCCGCCTCAACTCTAGCCGCTGCCGGCAAGGCGGTTGGTCAGGTCTCGGCTACGGGGGCCTTTACCGGCCCGCGCCGGGAGTTCTACCAGTTGCGCCGGTATAACCTGTTCAGCGGTCAACAGTTAAAGGTCACGGAGAGCTACTTCTCCGGCGCCTTGATTCCCGCCTTGGCCCGCATGGCACTGGGGCCGGTCGGGGCATTCAAGCTCGATATCGGACCTGAAACGCCTGCGTATTATCTGCTCATTCCCGGCCCGTCGGTCGAGATGCTTGCGGAACTCGATTTGCGCCTGGCTGAGGATGCAGAATTCCTCAAGGCCGCCGACACCTTCTGGAATGCAACGTCTGCGGCACCGGCCTTTCAGCGCGCGGAGATTTCACTCCTCGCTGCATTCAAAGGTTGGCCCAGGCTCACGCCGCCCGCTGCTGCCGCCACCAAATCCAAGCGCATCTTTCAGCTGCGCACATATGAGAGTCCCAGCGACGGTGAACACGTCCGCAAGGTGGAGATGTTCCACTCCGGCGAATTCGAGATCTTCCTGAACGCCGGCTTCCATCCCGTGTTCTTTGGCGATACGCTCATTGGGCCGCGCATGCCCAACCTTACTTACATGCTCAGCTTTGGCGATCTGGCCGAACTCGACGCCAAGTGGGACGTCTTCCGCAACGATCCGGTGTGGAAGAAGCTGTCTTCGAATCCGCGCTTCGCTTTCGACGCGATCGTCACGAACATCACCAACCTGATCCTGAGCCCGCTCGATTGCTCGCAGATTTGACGGTCGCGCAGCCTCGCGTTGACGACGAGAGGCCGTTACCACCCGCGACAGAGTCTGGTCATCCGGTAGCCTTCGACAAGACGCCGCCCTTCTTCCTATTCCCCACTGTCTACGCGCTGTCCGCTCTATAATCGCCCCATGCGTTTCCTCGCCGATCCGCGGCGCAGATCGATCGCTCTGCTCACAGGCGGAGCGGTCCTCGTTTTCGTATTGCTGGGAACGCTGAACTGGTTCAACACCTCCAAGGTCGATTTCCTCAATCCGGGAACCTACGCGCAGACCATGGTTCTCACGGCCCTGGAACTGCTGCTTTTCCTGCTTTTGCTCTTGCTGCTCGTCCTGCTCTTTCGCACCATCCTCAAGGTTTACGTGGGGCAGGGAAGCAGCGGCCTGGGCGCACGCCTGCGTTCGCGCATGGTGCTGGGCGCGGTCGTCATCACCTTCATGCCCGCGGCCCTGATGGCCACCTTCAGTTATCTGCTGCTCAACCGCTCGCTGGAGCGCTGGTTTTCGCCGGACGCATCGCAATTGCGCGACGACTCGACCCGAGTGGTGCAGGAACTGGTGGAATATGTCGCGAGCAATGCGCGCAGCGAGGCGGAGTCGGTGGTCGAAAGCGGAGCGGTGGACGGAACCCCTCAGGCTCTGCAACAAGTGATGACGTCACGCCGCCTTACCCTGCAGGGTGGCTTCTTACTCATCTACGGTAGCGACAGGCAGATGTTCGCGAGCTACCAGGCTCTGCCCGAGTCGAGTCGCGTCTCTCTTCGCGCGTTCACTCCCGAGTCTGAATGGACTGAAACTCCACTGCGCGGGCCGCTTTCGGCGGCTGTACTCTCCGCCGCGCAGCGAAATGACAATCCGGTGGTTGATGTCGCGGGTCGGGAATACGCGGTCGGCATGGCCGCCACAAACTTGGGCAAGATCGTAGTTGCTGTGTTGCCGATGCCGCAGGGGCTGAATGCAACCACCGCGCGTATCCGTTCCGGCGCCGATGAGTATTGGCAGCTCTTCCGCTCGCGCAGGGCCATTCGCGCGACCTTGTCGCTCACGTTGCTGCTGGTCACGGTCTTCGTTTTTTTCTCCAGCGTCTGGCTCGCGGTCTTTCTCTCCAAGCAAATCACGCACCCGGTCGAGGCTTTGGCCGATGCGATGGATGCGATCGCCGCCGGCAAGTACGAACAGCGCGTGACGGACGTTGCCACTGGAGAGATGGGCGATCTTGTGCGTTCGTTCAATCACATGGCATCGGATCTGGAGACCAGCCGGCAACTGGCCCAGACTGCCCAGGCGCAACTCACCGCGGCCAACCTCGCCGTCGAGGAACGGCGCCGCGAATTGGAGACGATCGTCGAGACGATTCCCTCGGGCGTTGTCACGCTGGACGGTGCCGGCGTTGTGCTGCAGGCCAACCGGGCGTTTGCCGCGCTGATGGGACTCAGGCTGGACGCGCCTTTGGCCGGCGAGAGCATCGCATCGCTGTTGCCCGCCGACTGCGCAGAGGAGCTGGCGACGTTGATTCGCCGCGCCGACCGCATGGGCGCAGCCTCGACGGAGCTGGAGTTTCACTCCCACGGGCGCACACTCCATTTGGCCATCACCAGCGCACGGCTCAATCTTGGCCGCGGCCAAACCGGATCGGTGCTGGTGGTTGAAGACACCACGGACTTTCTGCGCGCGCAGCGCCAGCTGGCGTGGAAAGAAGTCGCCCAGCAGGTTGCTCATGAGATCAAGAATCCGCTTACGCCCATTGCTCTCAGCGCCGATCGTATCGCTCGACATATCGATCGCGGCCATCCTGATTCGCCGAATATCATTCGCAAGTGCAGCGAAGTGATTCTCGGGTGCGTGGCCACACTGCGCACTCTGGTTGACCAATTCTCCGCTCTGGCGCAATTTCCCGCGCCGCAGCCCCGGCCCTGCGACATCAATCAGATCGTCGAAGAAGCCGTCGCGCTCTTTGGCGGCCGGCTTGAAGGCATCACGGTGCAGCGCAATCTCGAGCCCGACTTGCCTCCTGTGCTCGCCGATCCGGAAGCCATCCGCCGCGCTCTCGCCAACCTAATTGATAATGCCGCAGAAGCCATGCAGGGCAGCTTGCTGCGCGTTCTGGGTCTGCGCACCGCGCTGAGCGAAGACGGCGCCGCCGCTGAAATCACCGTCTCAGACACGGGGTCTGGGCTCAGCGACGAAATTCGCGAGCGCCTTTTCCTGCCCTACTACTCCACCAAGCGCCGCGGTACGGGCCTGGGTCTTTCCATCGCCGCCAAAATCGCTCAGGAGCACGGAGGCACTATCAGCGCTGAGGCAAATGTTCCCAAGGGCGCGCGGTTTCTGTTGCGCCTTCCGCTGGTTGAGCCGGTCGCGTCGCATGTGCCTGGCGCGGACGATGCTGAAACGGTGAAGGGCGTCGCGTCATGAATCACATCCTGGTGGTTGACGACGAAGCGGAGATCCGCAGCTCGCTCGAGGAGATTCTGCGCGAGGAAGGTTACGGCGTTGCCGGCGCGTCCGACGCCGACGAAGCTATTGTGCTGCTGCGCGACACGCCCTACGACGTGGTTCTGCTCGACATCTGGCTCCCCGGCCGCGACGGTCTTGAGCTGCTCTCCGAAATTCGCGATCTGGCGCCCGAGATGCGGCCTGAGGTGGTCATCATCAGCGGCCACGGCACCATTGAAGCAGCGGTGAAGGCCACCAAGCTTGGCGCATACGACTTCCTTGAGAAGCCGCTTTCGCTGGAGCGAACCCTCATTGTCCTCAAAAACGCAGTTGAAGCCCGGCGTCTGCGCACGCAGAACGAGGAATTCAAGCGCCAGTTTAGCGCCGCCGCTGTTCTGACCGGTGAAAGCGTTCCGCTCAAGGCCCTTCGACAGCAGATCAAGCTCATGGCCCCGACCAACGGGCGTGTGCTCATCTACGGCGAGTCCGGCACCGGCAAGGAGCTCATCGCTCGCTCCATCCACGCCGAAAGCCTGCGCCGCGACGCCGTCTTTGTCGAGCTCAACTGCGCCGCCATCCCTGAAGCGCATATTGAAGCCGAGCTCTTCGGCTATCGGCACGGTGCGCAGCCCGGCGGGCCTCCCGAGCAGCGTGGCACCCTCGAGCGCGCGGATGGGGGAACGCTCTACCTGGACGAAGTGGGCGACATGAGCCTCAAAACGCAGGCCAAGGTCCTCAGCGCCCTCGACGATCAGATGTTCACTCCCGTAGGCGGAACGCAACCCCTGCGCGTGGATGTGCGCGTGATCGCTTCAACCAACAAGGACCTCGAAGACGAGATCGCCAAGGGCAATTTTCGCGAAGATCTTTTCTACCGCCTGAACGTGGTGCCGTTTTTTGTGCCGCCGCTGCGCGAGCGCAAGCAGGATATTCCTCTTCTGGCGCGCGAGTTCCTTCTGGAATTTGGCCGTCAGTACGGCCGTCCGCGCGTCGAAATCGGCGACGAGGCGCTGGACGCCCTGGCGCAATATCACTGGCCCGGCAATGTGCGCGAACTCAAGAACGTCATCGAGCGGGTTCTCATTTTGAATCCGCGTGCGCTGCGTATCGAACGCAAGCATTTGCCGCCGCTTACGCACAGGGCCGGCTCGCGCAACCCTGAAGAATTCTCAAGCCTGCAGCAGGCGCGCGACGCATATGAGCGCGAATACATTCTGAAGAAGATTGAAGAGGCGCACAACAACATCAGCCATGCCGCCGAGTTGCTGGGCCTGGAGCGCAGTCATCTTTACCGCAAGATGAAGGCTTTAGGAATCGCCGCTCGCGAGTAGCGGCGTGTCGGGCTTTTGCTCGACCTGCGGTGCCTCACGCCGATCCGTGAAGTGAAAGCGCCGTTCCACCTTCTTGTCGCGCAAGTCGGGCTTGCCGACGCGGCGGTCCGGCCTGTTCAGGCGGCGACGGTCCTCCATCTCCCTGGCTTCACTCATTGACGAAGGCAGAATGATCGGTCCGGTAGGGCGCAGAGGCTGATTTCTCACGGGTTGTCGTTGTTCGGGTCTGACGTAGGTCGTTCTTGGTGGAGCTGGAGGCTCGGGCGCGGTCGCGGGCGCCTCTCTGCGTGGCGTGCGCGCAAGATCCTCGACCGACGATCCCGAACCGCTGGTGAGCAGCTTGTGCAGGGTGGGAATGTTCGCGCGTTGCGTCTCGACGAAATCCACGCCATCCACCGAAAGCGTGTACTGCGCGTTGTCCGCCTTGGTGACGTAGCCCTTCCTCTGCAGATACCACAGCGTAAAGTCCAGGTAGTCGCGCGGGAAACCCATCCGCTCTTCAATTTCGGCGAGGGGAACTTCAGGATAGGTTGGGTTGGTTCGCCGGCGATAGTAAAGAACCGCCAATACCGCCAGCCGCCGGTTCAGCTCGCCATCCATCACGTCCATGAAATCGATGGTCGCGGCAAGCGGCTCCGGTGGCGCCTGGGATTTCGCGCGGGCCGTATCGTACTCCGAGCGCCGCCGCGGATCCGCCAAAACGTCATAGGCCGCCTTGAGCAGGCGGAAATTCTCTTCGTCGCCAGTTTCGCCGTTATCGGGATGCAGCCGCGCCGCGAGGAATCGGTAGACGCGATGGATCGTCTCAGCATCGGCGTTGGGGCTGATTTGGAGAAACTCGTAGTAATCTTGCACCGGCGTGTTCATGGTTCTCCCGCAGTATCGGTCTTGAGCTTAGCCCACGCTTGAATCGTCTTGGTATCCCGCATTGGTGGGAGGGTGTTGCCGAGTTCCAATCCGGAACCGCCCCCGCTTTTGATTCCCGATCACTGCTAAGGCCTTTTGGGAGAGCCATTTGGAGCAAAACCGAGGACGCCGGCGGGCGTTTTCGATTCGACCGGATGCTAGGCTAACTCTCATGTCAACAGCGGCGCGGCCGGAAGTCGAGACCCAATCCCCGGCGACGCCGCACGATCGCCCCTGGCTTTTCGCCTTCCTCATCACGCCCGAGGCGGTCATCGCGCTCGGCCTCGTGAGCGGCGCCATCACCTATCTGCTGCGCGACGAGGGCGTAAACCCCGCGCGCGCCGCGAGCATTGCGGCGCTGCTTTCGCTTCCTCACGCTATCTATTTTCTCTGGGGCCCGCTGACTGACTTCTGGATGCGCCGCCGTACCTGGCTCCTGCTTGCGGCAGCCGCTTCCGCCATCGCGCTCGTCGCCGCCTTCCATCAACCCCAGCTTGCATCTCCGTTGGCAGTCGGTCTGCTGTTCCTCAGTGCCTGTTTCGGCGTCTTCGTAGCCGCTGCCTGCGGCGGCATCATGGGCACGCTCAAGAACGAGTTGAGCCGCCGCCGCGCCAGCAGCTTCTACCAAGTCGGCTCGCTGGCCTTCGGCGCTGTCGCTGTGTTTGTGCTGGTGACTTACTCCGGGCGGCTTTCGCTCGGCACGCTGGGCTGGATTGTCGCTGCCATGATAGTGTTGCCCGCGCTCGCGGCCTTCGGCGCGCCCGCGCAGTCCATGATCCGAGAGCACGGCGCGCATCAGACGGCCGTGCGCGTCTGGCATGAATTCAAGTCCACCTTTTTGCGCTGGGAAGCCATTCCGTACACGCTACTGGTCGGCTGCCCCTGCTGCAGCGGCGCCATGATTGGTCTGCTTACGCAACTGGCGCGCGATTACCACGTCACCGGCCATCAAGTTGCGTGGATCAACGGCGTGGCCGGTGCGCTTCTCACCTCGGCGGGAGCGCTCGCCGCGTCGCTCATTCCTATCCGCGTGCGCGCGTCAGTAGCATTTTTATTGGCCGGCCTGGTCAACGCTGCGACGCTGGCCATCTTTGCTCTCGGCCCGCTGCGGCCCGCGGTCTATTTCACCGGCACGGTTCTTTTTCTCTTCACCATTGGCGCTGGTTACGCCCTCTTCACCGGTGTCGCGCTTGAATTCCTCGGAGGCTCAGGCAAAAGCGGCAGCTCGCGCTACGCCATCATCAACTCCATCGGAAACCTTCCCGTCGCCTACATGACTTATCTTGACGGTCGCGGCTATGCGCTTTGGGGCCCGCGCGCCATGCCCGCCGTGGACGCCATCATCACCGCGACCGTATGCCTGATCTTGCTCGCGCACTTCGCCGTGAGCCGCCGTCGTAAGCAATCAAAGCTGGCCGCCTAGCAATCCGCCGTTTGAATGGATTTTTGTCGGTCCCGGGGAGCCTATTGGTTACTGCCTGTTCCCTGTATTCAGGATCGGCCCGATTGAACCGGGATTGTCACCGAGCCTTGGGTCTACGCGAAAGTCCCACACGGATTCGCTGATGTCCGACGGAGAAATGATCTCCACCAGCGCATACTCGCCAATCGTCAGCGTTTGCGCCGGTTCGATCTTGAGCCAGTGCTTGCCCGGCAGCACTTCTGCCTTGGTGGGGATGGTGTCCTCATCCTGCGTGACTGTTCCTGTGGGACTCATATGGATCGCGCCCACAATCCGCACTTGCTGCCGCTCGTCCACGCGCACAATCACAAAGCCCGACTGTGGCGAGTGCGCGCCATGCTTTCCGCCATTCACTGCCTGCGCACCGCCCGTATTTACTGTGATCGGATGCGTCAGCGCCGGCTCCGCTTCATCTTCCACTCCGAGCGAAAGATAAATCGCCGGATCGTTCACATGCAGATGCACCCGGGCGTTCGCGCCTTCGAGTTCGAGGCTCGCCTTTTGCGTCGCCAGCGGATTCAGCACCGCAATCCCCTTGCGGTTCTTGGTGTTCAGAGACAGATCGGTTGCCTTGAGTTCCACCAGCTCGGGAGTGCCATGAAACGTGTCCAGCACATATACGCCATCCTCGTCAGGCAGCTCCACGCCTGGGGCCACTTGCGGCCTGCGGGCCTGTTCGTCCTTGCGCACCTCGGACTCTTCCGCGTCGATATCCGCGGCCTCATTCATCGCCGGCGAAGAGTTCTCGTCGATCAACTCGTCGTGTTCCTTAGCCCACTTGTTGGTCGCATCCCAGTCGACCAGGTCCTTCGGCAGTTCTTCCCACTCGCCGCGCTCCTGCGAGAGATAGCGCACGCGATCGCCCGCGATCTGGTAATCGCGCACCAGTTGGTAGGAGCCGTCTTTCAGGATCAGCCGCAGATTTCTTCCCGTGCCGGGAAGCGCGGGCTTCAGGGGCAGCGGCTTCGAGGTTTGATCGCTCGGCGCGCTCGGCGCCGTCTGGATCGTTACGCTCTGCGGGGCGTCTTGCGCGAAAACGGCCGCCGGCGCGACGAGGAGAATAGCCAGCGAAAGCGCCGGCACGCGCCATCCTCTCCGAAATTGCAGAAAACAAACCATGGCAACTCAGTTTAGACGTTCGCGCTCAGAGGGCGTTTTACTTGGGCATCCGGCCGAAATCGTAACTTAAGTACAACCTCTCCTGAATCAAAGCGTCCAAACTTGCACGGGCTTTCTGTAGAATAAAAGTGGAAGGTTCCATCGATTGACAGGACTTAAGACACTTTTCCGCGGCAAACGCGGCGTCTGGCCCGGCTTCCTGCCGGCAGTGGCGATGGTCTGTCTGGTCCTGCTGGCGATGCTGGCCGTAGCTCAGGTCACGCATTTGCACTCTAGCCAATCTGACGCGGATCAGTGCCAGCTCTGCATCGTGATGCACACGGTGGTCCCGGTTGCCGCCGTCGCAGCTGTCGTCGTTATTGTGCAACTGGGAGCATCCACTCCCCAGGCCGAGCCCATCGTCGTTGCCCGCCAGCGTCAGATTCGCCTCTTCATTCGGCCCCCTCCCGCCTCCTGCTAGAGCATCTCTCCGTTTTCATTTGAGGCCTCCGCATCGACCCGCTGTTTCACTCATAGGGCGATGCCCGGCAGCATTTGCACATCCTGATCTTGAAGCGGACCGATGCTCCTCCAATGCACTGAGGAAGCCGCGACGGTTTGTCCCGCGGACAACACTTCTCATCATTCAGCCATTGTTCAGGAGAATTTGCCATGACGTTTCACCGCGGCGCGATTGAGCGCCTTCTTCCCCTGATTGCCGTCGCCTTCGCGGCACTCTCCGCGTCTGCGCAGAGCGGCAACGCCGGAGCCGTGCGCGGCTCCGTAACCGATCCAAGCGGCGCAGTAATTCCCAACGCCACAGTTCATCTCACCAACCAGGTGAGCGGATTCGACCGCACCACAACCACCGACGCAACCGGCCAGTTCATCTTCTCCAATGTTCCCTTCAACCCCTACAGAATCCAAGTCTCGGCCAAAGGTTTCGCCCCATTGAGCCAGACTGTGGAGATTCGCTCGTCATTAGGGATCAGCGCGAATCTCGTCCTTCAAGTTGCCGGCGCCAGCCAAACCGTCACGGTCGAATCAGGCGGCGACCTCATCGAAGACGACCCCACCTTCCACGTTGACGTAGACCGCGACTTGTTCAACAAGGTGCCGTTGGAGAGCGCATCCTCGACGCTGAGTTCCCTTGTAACGCTCACCACCCCCGGCGTTGCCGCCGACTCCAACGGTCTCTTCCACGGTCTTGGCGACCACGCTTCCAACTCTTTCTCTGTCGACGGCCAGTCCATCACCGATCAACAGAGCAAAGTCTTCTCTAACCAGCTGCCGTCCAACTCCATTCAGTCGATCGAGGTCATCAGCGGGGCGCCTCCCGCCGAATATGGCGACAAAACCAGTCTCGTCATCGTTGCCACCACTCGTTCCGGACAAGGCGTGACCAAGCCGACGGGAAGCGCATACGGCTCGTATGGCAGTTTTGGCTCGGCCTCCGGCGGCTTCGACCTCTCCTACGGCGGGAAAAGCTGGGGCAACTTCATCGAGGCCGACGCCCTCAACACCGGCCGCTTTCTCGATCCGCCTGAGTTTACCGTTTTCCATGACAAAGGCAACGAAGAGAATTTCTTTGATCGCGTCGATTACTCTTTCACGCAGGCTGACTCTGTTCATCTGGACTTCAACTACAGCCGATCCTGGTTTCAGAACCCCAACGCCTTCCAGAATCTGAACATCCAGAACGTTGAAAACGGCGGTGGAGCATTCGGCGGGGGTGCCAGCGCAAATCCAACCTTCGTCAATGTGGGCAACACTGATCAGCGCTCTGAGATCGGCACCTACAACATCTCGCCCACCTACACCCACGTCATTAGTAACGACTCGGTCCTTAACTTCGGTGGGTTCGTCCGCAGGGACGATTACAACTACTACCCCAGCGGCAACCCCTTGGCCGACCTCGGACCCGCTACCTTGCAAACCTCATCTATCGGTCAATACCGCACGCTCACCAACACCGGGATCCACGCCGATTACTCATACGTGCGTGGACATCACAACATCAAGGCCGGTGCCCAATACGAGCAGACCTTTCTGCGCGAGCACGACAGCCTGGCTGTAGTCGATCCCACTTATCCGCTCAGCGCTCCCTGCGTGGAAGTGAACGGCAACCCCTTGCCAGGGTATGCAAGTCAATCCGACTGCGACGGCGTAACTTCGTTCCCAAATAGCAACTACCTTCCTGTTCTCGCGCCTTACGACCTGACCCGCGGCGGCGGCGACTACCTCTTTTTTGGCCACAGCGACGTAAAGGAGCTTGCTCTCTACATCGAAGATGAGATCAAGGCCGGCAACTGGGACTTCAACCTGGGTCTCCGCGAGGACCTCTATAACGGCCTCACCAAAGCTAACCAGACAGAGCCTCGCGTGGGCATTGCTTACAATCTCAAGCCTTCCTCCACGGTGCTGCGCGTTTCCTATGCGCGTACGCTGGAGACGCCGTTCAATGAAAACCTGGTCCTATCCAGCACAGGCTGCTCCGATGTGGTGCTGAATCCGCTGCTCTCTTGCAACCCCGGCGTTTCCGGAACCATGCAACCCGGTTTCCGCAATGAGTTCCATGCGGGTTTCCAGCAGGCCCTGGGAAAGAATGTGGTAGTCAGCGGCGAATACATCTGGAAGTACACCCACAACGCGTTCGATTTCAGCATCCTGGGCAACACTCCGATCACGTTTCCGATCGACTGGCACAACTCCAAGATTCCGGGCTATGCGCTGAATGCGAATGTTCCGGATTTCCATCACTTCAGCGCCTATCTCGTCACCTCATCGGTGGCCGCGCGCTTCTTCCCACCGCAGGTGGCCGGCGCCGGAGCCACCAGCGGCGTCGCCGCGGGCCAAGCCCCCCTTCCGTTCCGCATCGATCACGATGAGAAATTCAACGAAACGACTCACCTCCAGTACACCGTCTCCCACGACGGAAGCTGGGTCAACGGCCTGTGGGGCGGTTTCAACTGGCGCTTCGACTCGGGCCTTGTCGCCGGTTCAACGCCATGCTATGGCACCACAGATCCATACAATCCAATCGCCAACAGCCCCTGCGGCAACAGTACAACTACTTTGGCCGACGGAGTAACTCCCGCCATCGCCATGGTCGACAACGTAGCCCCACCCAGTCCGGCCACCAATAACGTGCCGCTCCCCTTAACCGCCGACGAAGAGTTTCAGGCTGGATTCGCCTGCAACGGCGTCAAAGCCACGCCCACTCAGGCCCTGCCTGCCGTCTGCCCCGCCAATGAGTTCACTTCGAGCCTGATCAAGATTCCCGCTCTCAACATGGGCGACAACGACCACAATCCGCAGCGCATTGCGCCGCGCAGCCTCTTCGACGTCTCCCTTGGAAAGAACAACCTCTTCAACAAAGAGCACTTCAAGACCGACCTCGACCTGACAGCCATCAACGTGACCAACAAGTACGCTCTCTACAACTTCCTCTCCACCTTCAGCGGCACGCACTACGTCACGCCGCGCGCGCTAACGGCGAAGGTGACTTTCAACTTCTAATTCGGCAGAATGCACTCAAGATCGAGGGCGCACAACGCGCCCTCGATCGGTTTTGGACAACTGAAAACCTGGCGAAGAGGTCCCCTCTAGACATGACAGCATGTTCCAGAAACGCTGCTGTGGCAGTCTCTATGTTGCTTCTTCTCTCGGGTCAGGGCTTCGCGCAATCGACTGAGAAGGAGCCGGCCGCGACTTTGGAGCTGGGCGCAGAGGCGAGCCACGGCCTGAACGGTGGCGGATCAGCAGGGGGGCCTTCGCTCGCCGTTGAAGTCACGCCCATCAAGGAATGGCTTGAGCTTGAGGCTGGCGTCACTCCGCTTTTCAGCGCGCAGGCGACGGAGTGGGACACTGATTTGCTTTTCAAGAAGCCGTGGACGCTCTCACGCAAGGCAGAGTTCATGGCCGGCATCGGCCCGGAGTGGGTGCACACAAGGCGTGCCGGTGCGAGTGTGAATGCTTTGGCCGGCGAAGCCGCGTTGGACTTTATGTTCTGGCCAACACGAAGGCGCAAGTTCGGCTGGTATCTCGAGCCCGCCTACGATCACGGCTTTCTGTACTCGCACGAACAGTCGTTGGGATTAAGCGGCGGGCTGTTGATCGCGTTCCCGTGAAGGCGTTTGGTGCCCAGGTCTCGATCCTCAGACATGGGATAACACCAGCCATCTCAAAACCAGATCACGACGGAGTCGTTTCTTAAAAACTCCCTCGCGGTCGTCGGGGCGTCGCTTGCTCATTGCCGTACGCCGCAACCCATGCGGGAGGCTCCGGCTCTTGGCTGCCATCTACTTTTTTCCCGCGTTCCTGAGCCCATCGATAACCCCACATCGGCCCATATTTGGTAACGAATGTATCGGGAGCCTGGTACACAGGATCACGTTCGGCTTCGGAAAGCGATACCCATCTGAAACCACGCTGCTCGAACAATGCGAGAATCTGATTCATCGCATCTGCGTTGAGCTGATTGTCATGCAGCAGCATGATCTCCGGCGGCTCGTATCCCAGGACCTCGGCATTCATGCGGCTGAAGTAGTCGATCTGCGCCGCTGTGAAAGTCAGGTACTCGCGACGCAGACGCGCTTGAGAGGAACGATCGTGACCTGCGGCCATGCGTTGATACGCGGCCGCAAAAATGTAGTCGGAGGTCTCAATCGTGCAGGGCGCAAGCCGGTAGCCGCGATGGCTCAGGAAATCCATGATGGCCGAATGTTTGTCCTCTGTGTTGCCGGTGTGATTGAAAGGGAAGCGAAAGAACTCAACTTTGCGGCCGGCTGCCTGCATCAGGGGCACGATCGTCGTCTCGCCGCGGACAATCTGGTCCTCATACTGCTCTACGCTTAGATCGTCGAAGTCCGGGTGCGCGTAACTGTGATTGCCCAGATCCTGTCCCTGTTGAACCCATGACCGAAGGATTTGGGCTCCATCCTGCATCCCGAGCTGTTCAACCTGTTTCTCGATCACAAATCCAGTCACCGGAACCCGATGCCGTGCAAGTGCCGTGAGGATTTTTCGATTTGCCGCTATCGCAGCCGGCGCATCCTGCGGGCCGAGGGGCGCATCGCTTCCAGTAACAAACGGAAGGTCGTCGATGGTGAGCGCAACGGTGCGCGACTGCGCAGAGGCGAGTGAAGCGCCAAATGCCGACATGATCGTCGCTGCGCTGATCGCAATCCAACGGAACACATATTGATTGTTCAAGACAGCTTGTCCACCTCGAGCTGGTACGCCTTAAAAACCTCATCCCCAAAGCAAGCGAAGGTCACCTTCTGAATCGCATCGCTTGAGACCAGTTCCGCCACCGTTTCGCCCACCGCGATTTTCACGGCACGCTCCACAGGAAACCGGTACACGCCGCAACTGATTGCCGGAAACGCCAGAGACCTGATCCCGTTTTCCCGCGCAATCTTGAAAACCGATTCGTAACAACTTTTCAGCAGCTCGGGCTCGCCGCGCTCGCCGCCGCTCCAAACTGGTCCCACCGTGTGAATCACAAACTTTGCCGGCAGCTTGTAGCCCTTCGTCAGTCTTGCTTCGCCGGTCGGGCAGCCGCCAATCTGATAGCACTCGTCAAACAGCTCCGGCCCCGCCGCCCGATGGATCGCCCCGTCCACCCCGCCTCCGCCGAGCAAGGACTCGTTGGCCGCGTTCACAATTGCGTCGACCTCGAGGGTCGTAATGTCGGTTTTCACCACTTCAATTCTGCTGGTCATGGGAGCTCAATCCCCAGAGCATCGTAAACCCGTTGGCGCCTCGCCAATCAGCCGCAACGTTCTCATTCCAGTATCGTTAATTGGTACGTAATCCCATCCGCCTCCATTTCGGCCAAATTTTCCTCTTTCGCCGCACCCCGAATCTCTGCCATACTTGAATGTGCCCACCAGGTACGGCCAATCCCAAAAACTTAGTGACGAGGTTGCAGCGATGTCGGCAAAGTACGTCTTTGTGACGGGTGGAGTTGTGTCCAGTTTAGGCAAAGGTCTCGCAGCCGCCTCCATCGGTTGTCTTTTAGAGAGCCGCGGCCTCCGGGTCAACCTCATGAAGTTCGACCCCTACCTCAACGTCGATCCCGGCACCATGTCGCCCTTCCAGCACGGCGAAGTATTCGTCACCGACGACGGTGCTGAAACCGACCTCGATCTCGGCCACTACGAGCGCTTCACTCACGCGCCTCTCTCGCGCGACAACAACTACACGACGGGGCGCATCTACGAGCAGATCATTTTGAAAGAGCGCCGCGGCGACTACCTCGGCAAAACCGTTCAGGTCATTCCTCACGTCACCAACGAAATCAAGAATGCCATGCGCAAGGTGGCTTCGAATGGCGCCGACGTCACCATCGTTGAGATCGGCGGTACTGTCGGCGATATCGAATCGCTCCCGTTCCTCGAAGCCATCCGCCAGATGCGCCAGGAGCTGGGCCGCGAGAGCACGGTCTTCGTTCACGTCACGCTCGTTCCCTGGATCGCCGCCGCGCAGGAGCTGAAAACCAAGCCCACGCAGCACTCCGTCAAGGAGCTTCTCTCGATCGGAATCCAGGCCGACATTCTCCTTTGCCGCTCCGACCGCGCCCTCAGCCGCGACATCAAGCAAAAGATCGCTGCCTTCTGCAACGTCGAAGAAAAGGCCGTGATCGGCGCCAAAACCGTGCCCTTCATCTACGAAGTCCCGCTTGGCTTTGCCGAGGAAGGTGTCGATTCGCTCATTCTCAAGTACCTCCATAAAGACGCGCCCGACGCCGACATCACCCTCTGGCGGGAACTCGTCGACCGCTGCTACCACCCCAAGGACGAGGTCTCCATCGCCATCGTCGGCAAGTATGTCGAGTATGAAGACAGTTACAAGTCGCTGAAGGAAGCGCTCACGCACGGGGCGATTTCACAAAACTTGAAGCTGAAAATTCACTGGATCGAGGCCGAAGGTCTCGAATCGTCCGGCCCCGACGACCGCAGCTACGAATCACAATTGGAAAGCTACGACGGCATCCTTGTTCCCGGCGGCTTCGGCAAGCGCGGCATCGACGGCATGTTGAACGCTATCCGCTACGCGCGCGAAAAAAACGTGCCTTACTTCGGCATCTGCCTCGGCATGCAAACCGCGTGCATTGAATTCGCGCGCAACGTCTGCGGCCTCAAAGACGCCAACTCCAGCGAATTCGACCCGGCCACCGAACACCGCATTATCTACAAGCTGCGCGAACTTTTGGGAGTAGAAGAGATGGGCGGGACGATGAGATTGGGTGCCTGGACCTGCATTTTGCAGGAGGACTCGCTCGCCAACCGCGCATACGGCGGCCAAAAAGAGATTAGCGAGCGCCATCGCCACCGCTACGAGTTCAACCGCGAATACGAGGCCCTGCTCACCGGCGCCGGGCTGCGCATCTCGGGCTCGACACCCGACCAGACCTACGTCGAGATCGTCGAAATCCCCGGCCATCCCTACTTCCTCGGCTGCCAGTTCCACCCCGAATTCAAATCCAAGCCGCTGGAGCCCCACCCGCTGTTTCGCGAGTTCATCATCGCCAGCTACAGGCACCGTTTGCAGCGGTCGCAAATCGAGTCGGTGGCCAGCCAGGTCGTCCAGTAGAATTGCTCACGAATCTTGAAATAGAGGAGCGCTCAAGCGATCCAGAAGATTCGTCTACATCTTTGCCACGCTGACGACAGTGGCGATCTTCTTCCCATTCAGAGATCACGTTTGGGCCCTGTATGTGAGTGCATGCGTGGGTTACACCGTTCTTGTCTTTGGACGCAGGCTTCAGCCAAGGCAACGCTTGAGAGAATCTCTCGGGACCTATTTCGACAGCAGCGTCCTCGTGACGCATGCTACCTATCTTGCGATTGTTGTGGGCTGGGTCTGGTCTTTGATCGCGATCGCGCCTCACGTCCCCTACATCCTGCGCGCGGAGGACTCCGGCCGCCCTTATTTCGGCCTGGCTTTTATCGGAATTCTGGGACTGCTTTTCCTCGAAATGGTCGAGCAGCGAAACCTGCGACCACGTTCCGACCCCGGAGACAGCCACGCGCAAATCGCCGCTGTCCGGCAAAAGAATGCGCGGACCCCCAAGTGAGCCGCGCCCCGCTTGCTGCAAGCTAACAATCGCTCGGTCATGCGGTGCAGGCCGCGCCCAGGCGCTACGGAAACCCGATGAGGTCGTCGTTCGTCTCGTGGCTGATCCCCAGGGCGCCGAGTTCGGCGTGAGGCGCCTCCGGCGACTCGAATCCGCCGCGGCCCGTCTTCCTGGTTCTCATTACCGATTCCAGCCCCTCAAGAACCAGCTCTCGCACGGTAGTCCCGCGCTGAGCGGCCAGCACCTTAACTGCCTTGTACACTTCATCTGGAATGTCTACTGAAGTACGCATAGATACATATTAGCATAGTTATGTATTTATGCATCAATTCCATATATAGCTAGTTTTGAGAACGTTTTTCGCTTGTCTACCTATGCCGATGCAAAGGTTCCGTCAAGCCAGGCCGTTTTTCTCGAAACATTCTTCCTAAATCCAATCGGTCTTGAAGCGAATTCATCGAAGGTTGCGTCTACTACCAACGGAGCGCATAAATTCGAGCCAAAATTTGATGAAAAAGAGCTTCTTCCAGAGCCTCCCTCTGAACCCAAACCCCGGCCGCAAGCGTCTCATGGACCAGTCCGGTACTCAGCTAGAAAAACCACCCTCCGGGTTATTGACAATGATTTCCCGCCGGGCCTATCGTGTCTAAGTTTTTGGCAAAAGAATCGAAAGGATGGCAATCAAGATGGTCGCCTATTTCCAGCTTCAGCCCGCTGAAGCGGAGTTGCAAGACTTGGCAGAGCAATACTGGCAAACCGCCGGCGAAAAGGAGCACGAGCTTGAAAAGGCTGCCTTCGAGGCCGGGGAAGCCATTCGCAATGGAGATTTTTCGCTGGCCAATCTGGAAGCGATCGTGCGCTGGAAATCGGAGCGCGCCGTGCAGGTTTTGATCTGCAACAGCAACGAGAAGATTCGGCAAGTGCTGGCTGTGGCCGCCGCGCCGGAGTCCTCGACTGAAGCTGCCGTCAAGGCCCTGCTTGAGTTGCATGGCGTCGACATCGCCGTGGCCTCGGCCGTTTTGGCCGCGATCTTCCCCGAGCGCTACACGGTGCTGGACTACCGCACCCTCGAGGCTCTCGGCCACGCCCGTCACGACGTCCACTTCTACGAGGAGTATCTCGATTTCTGCAAGCGCCTCGCCGACAGCAACGTCGTCAAGCCTCTCAACGAGCTTCCAGCCCCAACGCCTCTGCGCACGCTCGATCGCGCTCTGTGGGAATGGTCGCGCATCCACGCCGGCTGACACGGCTCTCCGCCACCGCAACCGCCCATTGCGCACTTCTTCCTTCTCTAAGGAGGAGTGCGCCTGCCACGAACGGATCTGCGCGCCCCTGCCCGCCAACCTCGAGCTGCGGCCCGCGGGCTACCGCGTTGCTACCCACGGTTCACGGCCCACAATAGACGACCCACGACCCACGGGCCACAGTAGAATCACTTCGTGAGCAACTCGTTCGAAATCGGGCCGGTACAAGTGGGCTCCGGCGGGCTCTTCCTCATCGCCGGTCCCTGCGTCATCGAGTCTGAAGCCCACGCCTTCAAAATGGCCGAAGCCATCCGGCGCATCGCCGCCGATCTCGGCGTTCCTTTCATCTTCAAAGCCAGCTACGACAAGGCCAACCGTACCAGCGCGAAAAGCTTTCGCGGCCCCGGCCTGATTGAAGGCACGCGCATCCTTGGCCGCATTGCCAAAGACACAGGCCTTCCCGTCCTGACCGATGTCCACGAGCCCGCACACTGCGAGGTCGCGGCCGAATCTGTCGACGTGCTCCAGATTCCCGCTTTTTTGTGTCGTCAAACCGATCTGCTCGTCGCCGCAGGCAAAACCGGCCGCGCAGTCAACATCAAGAAAGGCCAGTTCGTTGCCCCCTGGGATATGACTTACGGCGTCGAGAAGGTCCGCTCCACGGGCAACGAGCGCGTTTTCCTTACCGAGCGCGGCTCAACCTTCGGCTACAACAATCTGGTCGTCGATTTCCGCTCCCTCGCAATCATGCGCCGTCTCGCACCCGTCGTCTTCGACGCCACCCACTCCGTGCAGCAGCCCTCCGCGGCCAATGGAATCAGCGGCGGCCAACCAGAGTACATCCCGCTGCTCGCGCGCGCCGCAGTTGCCGCGGGCATCGACGGCCTCTTCGTCGAAGTGCACGACTCGCCGGTCGACGCCAAATCCGATGGCGCCAACGCCCTCGACTTGAAGCTCCTCAAGCCGTTGCTCGAATCGCTCCTCGCCATCAGCGCCGCTACTGCGCACTTAGCACACTAAGGTTTTTATGCGATCTCTGCTCGTGCGGATGCGTGACGACCTTCGAAGGTCTTGGAAGTGGTGTCGTTCCTTCGCCAAAACCGACTGGGAGCTGCGAGACTATCCCATTTGCATAAAAAGGCAGGAGCTGGACTTGAATCTGCCCGCAAGATTCATTCAGCATCAGTATTGGGCGAGGGTCCTTGGGTGGCACATCGACGCGGGAGGCGCATCAAAGGCGGAAGCCTTGAGTGCGTTAGGCGAGCAGTTCGCAAAGCGAAAAAAGGATTGGCTTAAGGAAGGCAAACCGCTTCCGCGTCCGGGCGTTGACGTCCCAATTGAGTTTGCTCTCCAAGAGCGACTCAGCGCGCATACCGAACTTGCGGAAGATTTCATACACCGCATTCTCGGACTCGAAGAGGCCTGGATTTCCGACAAATCGTCCCTTTGGGATTTCCACTTCGAGGAGACGAACGAGGAGTTGTTGGCGAAGATTCGGCAAGTTTACGGAGTGGATGTTTCCGACATTGAGTCGGCTAGGCTTTCCGAAATCTTCGAGCGCATCGCACAAGCCCAACCGGGCGCCTCGTCCTGAATACATTCCGTCATTCCCTTAGTGAGGCGTCTGGCCTCCGCATCCCACCGTCCCCGTCGCCGTCTTTCCGTTCAGCACGAAGCACGAAATCCCATTGATGTCCGTCCGGAAGGTTCGCACATGCGCCTCTTGCAACTCCTGGAGCACCTCCTCGCGGGGATGCCCATACCGATTGCGCAGGCCGCAAGAAATCACTGCCCACTGCGGCGCGACGCGGGAAAAGAACTCCGGCCGCGTGGACGTGATACTGCCGTGATGACCCACCTTCAGCAGCGTGCTTCCGAGGCCCGGCTCGGCCAGCATTGCCTGCTCGATCGGCGCTTCGGCGTCGCCCTCCAGCATCACGGATGTCGCGCCGTATGCCAGGTGCAGCACCAGTGAATCGTTGTTCGTCGGTTCCGGTCCCGGCACGTAATCGCGAAACGGCGCCAGCACATTCACTTGCGTGCTTCCAAATGTGAACGCATCGCCGGAACGAAAGCTCTTTACCCGAATGTGTAACGCCGCAGCTTCGTCCAGCAGCGCGTTATATGCTCCAAATCGCGGATTGTTGCCCACCCAAAGTTCGTCGGGATGGAAGTTGCGCAACACCGCGAACAATCCACTGATGTGATCGGAGTGCGCATGGCTCAGCGCCACCACATCGAGGTGCCGAATGCCCCGCGCCCAAAGCGCCGGCGAAACAACCTTCTCGCCAATGTCAAAATCCTGCGGGGCCTGTCTCGGCCCTCCGCCGAATCCCCCTCCATCCACATGCAGCGTTTTTCCATCCGGCGTGATGATCAGCAGGGAATCGCCCTGCCCCACGTCGATTGCGTCCATCAGCAGCGCGCCCTTCGGCCGCTCCACGGGTCGTGGCATCACCGCTGCCAGCGCGGCCATCGCCAGCGCAACCCACGCTACGCGTCGCAGCCAGCGTGTCTCGCGCACAAGGCTTTCATGCGCCAGTACAATCGCCGCGCCCAGAAGCGCGCAGAACGCGGCTGATTGCCAGAGCAGGGGATTGGGAATCCGAAAATCACCCAGCGTCATTGACCCGAACAGATGCACCAGCCCGACTCCAAAGTGCATCACGAGAGCCACGACTGTCGCCGGAATCACCGCTGCTGCCGGCCAAACGACCAGCAAAAGCAGCGTCAGCAGCGCCGCCGGCATCAACACCACGAGCAATGGCAGAATTAGCAGATTCACCGGCAGCGCGAAGATCGTGATGCGATGGAAGTAGACGGCCATCGGCAGCGTCATCGCTAGCTCCACCACGCACGAAACCACCACCAGTTCGGCAAAGCGAATCGCAAATCTCACGCACCACGGAAACACGCGCCACGCAATCGCGCCATTCCCGGCGCGTTCCATCCGTTCCGCCACCATCCGCATCATCAAGCGGAACTCCGTCAACCGCGGCGCCAGCTTGATGTCCACGGCTACCAGCCGAAGGTCGCGCATTGCAGCCGCATAGGGATCAATCGTCCCCTGCAGCAGCGGCGCCGCCACTCCGGCAATCGCGAGTACCGCCAACAACGTCATTTGCAGGCTCGAATCAAACAGGCTGCGTGGGCTAACCACAAGCAGGCACAGCGCGGCGAACCCAATCGTGTTCAGCGCGTTTCGTTCGCGGTAAACGAGTCGTCCCAGCAGATAGAGACTCACCATCCACAGCGACCGCTGCACCGGTGTGGCGAATCCTGTGAACAGTGCGTAGACAAACGACGCCGCGATGGTCAGCACCGTCGCCGGCACGCGGGGCATGCGCAGTCGCCGCGTGATCCAGAAGATGCACGCAGCCACGATGGCCAGGTGAAACCCTGAAACCACCAGCATGTGAAAGGATCCCGTGCGCTCAAAGCCCACGCGCAACGCATGCGTCAGATAGGTGCGATCGCCGGCGACCATAGCCGCCAGCATCGCGGCGTCGTCCTCGCTCAGCCGTAGCGGCGCAGGCAGATTCCGCATCGCCGCAGGCAGCGCCAGCAGCCGCGTCGTCGACGCGTGCTGCCACCCGCTCACCCTACACGCTAAAAACGCACCGGGCGCCTGGCCCAGCCGCTCCACGCGATCTGAAGTGACCGTTGCCGTCGAAGTGATTCCCTGGTCCAGCAGATAATCGGCGCGGCTCCATACGCCCGGATCCTGGTAGGTTTCCGGCCGAAGCAGCCGAACCACGGCGCGCACCCGCTCGCCGCATCGGAACGCCTCCGCACTGTGCTGCGCATCGACGGGCCAGTCCACCGCGGCGGGCCAGCGCACCGTAAGCCGCACTCCGCCCGCCACCGGAGCCTGCGCATCGCTCTGGTCATCCACTACTTCAACGGTCGTTACGCTCAGATCGATCCGCTGCGACGGCGCAGTCGTTTGAGCCTCGTCGACATTTTGCTCCAGCTCCGTGCGAACGGGCCCCGCATCCACGACGGTCCCTTCAACCGTGCGGGTCAATCCGTCTGAAAGCGCGGCCAGCTCTGGCGGAGGCGCGGGCTGCGGCTGCATCTGTGCGCACCATACTCCAAGAAGCAGCCACAAAGTCGCCAGCGGAAGCCACACAATCCGCTGCGCGCGCATTGCCGCCGCGCCGCACAACGCAGCAACCAACACCAGGAGCACCATCACGAGCGGCGGCGACAGCCAGACTCGGCTTGCTACGACAATCCCCGCTGCAAACAGCCACGCCGCATGAAACAACGGCACGACAGTCAAGCCGTGCGAGCGTTCCGCAGGATTGCGTTGATCGCCGTGCATGGGGCCCAAATTCCAAGATTGAATTTGGCATCAAGCCTATCAGGAATCGGAAATTCCGGCAGTTCTTCAGAACACTTGGCTCGTCACCGCCGTAACCGCACCACCGTCTCCAGGTGAAACGTCTGCGGAAACAGGTCCGCAAGGGTGATGCGCTCGATTCGATAACCCGCGCCTACGAACACGCGCAGATCGCGTGCAAGTGTCGCCGGATCGCACGATACATAGACCAGTTCCGGCGCGGCAATTTGCCCCAACAGCTCCGTCGTCTCAGCGCCCAATCCCGTACGCGGTGGATCGACGACAATCAGATCCGGCTGTTTACCCCTCGCCGCCCCGCGCAAGAATTCCAGTGTGGTTGCCTTCGCTGCCGTCGCATGCGTCCCTCTCAAATTCTCCTCGAGTGCTGCAATCGCCGCCGGCGCAGATTCCACCGCAACCACGCTGTCAAACCGCTCCGCAATTCTGCGCGCGAAAAGCCCGACTCCGGCAAACAAGTCCCACGCCTGTCCGCCCCTCAGTCCGCTCGTCACGCACTCGACCAGCTCGTCCACCAGCCAGCGATTCACCTGAAAGAACGCGCCGTGATCCACGCGATAATCAAAGCCTGCTGCACGGTATGCAATGGATTCGGCGCCGGCCCGCGCGACCATCTTTGGCTGGCCTTGGTGGACTTCCACCAGTTCCACGCCGCGAAGCGAAGGAACCTGCGACAACAGCGCGTCAAAATAGTCCCTCAGCGGAACCTGGGCCGGGCCATCCGTGAAGACGCTGGCCAGCATCGAATTCTCAGCCGCATCGCAAAAAAGCGAGAGCTCAGCGGGCCGGCTTGGAACTGCGAATCGCCGGAACAGTTCCGCGGCACCGAGCGCAGCCTCGACCAGGACCGGCGCTGCAATCGGGCACTCGTCAATCGCAATCACTGCATGCGAACGCCGCCCGCGGTATCCCGCCCGTCCCGCTGCATCGAAGGCCAGCCGGATCCGATTCCGGTAGGCCCACGGCTCGCCCGCCAGCACGTCGATCTCAACCTGCGCGTGAACCCCGCCGCGCTCCAGCGTCTCGCGCAGAATGGCCTGCTTCATCTCGAGCTGCGCGTTGTATTCCGCGTGCTGATACTGACAGCCGCCGCAGGTTCCAAAATACTTGCAATTCGCCGCAACCCGCTCTGGCGCGGCGGCAACAATCTCTTCCACTTCGGCCGTTGCGTACCCGCGCTTCTCTTCCACGATGCGCACTCGGGCCTGTTCGCCGGGCAGCGCCAGCGGCACAAACACCGCTTTGCCCTCGATGCGCGCCAAAGACGCGCCGCCGTAAATCGGCTTTTCGACATTGACAAGCTGGGCAGGCGCGGAATTCCGGCCGGAGGCTGCGAGCGCAGCCGCCTTACGCGGCGAGAACGATCGCGACCTCTTCTTCATTGCTGGCTCATGTAGAACAGGCTCAATCGGGGCAAGTTGTAATGCACCAGCAATTGCTTCCGCTCGAACTGCTGCTCCACTTGCCGCAACTGCACAACCCCCATGCGGCTGCGATAGGGGGCAAGCTCCAGCGCTGCATGCTCCTTCAGCCCTACAAGCAGAGCCTCCGGCGCCGCCGCCCTGAGCGCCGCATACAATTTTTCTTCGAGCACCGTGAGCGATCGCTCCAGCCCCTCGAGATTCACATCCGCAGCTTTCTCCTCGCCGCCGCTGCCGCGCACTTCCGCTGCTAATTCTCTCAGGCGCGTCGCCGTTGCCCGGCAAGCCTCCTCAGCAACGGCGGCCCGATCCAGCGCCTCTGCGGCCGTTGTCAAATGCGTCGCCACGCGCTCATGCTCGAACCCCGAATCTTCCGCCGCAGTCGCCGCCGGTCCTGACGATGCTGACCCTATCGCCGCTTCGCTCATCTCCATCGCCGCCTGCATCACTGCCTGCGCACACCACGCAAGTCCGTTCACGCGCTGCATGCGGGCGCGCTTCTGCCGCGTCTCGTATTTGTCAAACGCCGCATCAATCCCGCGCAGCACCGCCTCCAGCGGAATCCCCGCCTCGCGCCACATCTCGATCAGAGACCAGTCCAGCGTCGAAAGCAGCAGAATCGTTCCCCTCCTCTGCTGGAAGCGCTCCTCGATCTCGGTGAAATAGTTAAAATAGTTGCGCACCACTTCATCTTAAATTCGGCAAGTGGAGAAGAACGATGGAAACCGTTGGATTTGTCGGCCTCGGCATTATGGGCCGCCCCATGCTCAGGAACCTTCTCAAGGCCGGCCACACCGTCGTCGCATACGGCCGCACACCCTCCAAGCTCGACTCCGCCGTCGCCGATGGCGCTCAACGCGGCTCATCGAACGCCGACGTCGGCGCGCGCTCCGAAATTGTCATCACCATGCTTCCGGACGGCCCGGAAGTCGAAGAGGTCGTTTTAGGCGCGAGCGGAATCCTCACTGGTGCAAAGCTCGGTTGCCTGATTATCGACATGAGCTCCATCAGCCCGCTCGTCTCGCAGAAGATCGCAGCGGCCTGCGCTGCAAAAGGTGTCGATTTTATGGACGCGCCCGTCTCGGGTGGCGAGCCCAAAGCCGTTGACGGCACGCTCGCCATCATGGCCGGCGGCAAACCCGAAGTATTTGCCAAAGCAGAGCCCATCCTCAAGTGTCTCGGCTCCAGCGTCACCCTCACCGGTCCCGTCGGCGCGGGCAACACCACCAAGCTCGCCAATCAAATTATGGTTGCTTGCAACATTGCCGCCATGGGCGAGGCCCTCACGCTCGCTACGCGCTGCGGACTCAATCCTGAAGTTGTCGTCAACGCCGTCAAAGCCGGACTTGCAGGCAGCGCCGTCCTCAACGCCAAGGGCCCCATGCTCATTGCGCGCAACTTCAAGCCTGGGTTCAGAATCAGCCTCCATCAGAAGGACTTGCGCAACGCGCTCCAGACTGCTGAGGCCAATCACGTCTTCCTGCCGCTCACCGCCGAGGTGCAGCAGATGCTCTCGTCTCTCATTGCCAATGGCAAAGGCGACCTCGACCACTCTGCCATCGCCACCTTTGTTGAGACCGCCTCGCACGTCGAAGTCAAGGTGCCCACCTCATAGCTTGCCCCGGCGTACAGTCTACGCATGGCACTCGTGGTCATCGTTTGCTGTCTTATTCCACTCATGTCCGGTGCTGGCCTGTTGATGGGGCGACGGCTTGCCAAGGCCAACCGCCGTCGCATCGAAGCGTACAGGACCTGGCCGGAGTCGCACATCCTCAACTTGCGCGATTAGATCACTGTCGTGGCCTGCTGACCCGCTGAACACCGTTCGCTGGCTACCGTTCACTGACCTCTGTTTGTCCCCCACCCGCCTCCGCCCGGCGTCTCAATCCGCAGCACGTCGCCCTTCTTGAGCTGACGGCTGCACTTTCCGGGCAGCTCGATCTCCTCGCCGCTCTCGACTTTCAAAACCACCGCGAGTCCCGGCGCTCCCTCCCCGCCGCCCTCCAATCCATATGGCCTGAACCTCCTTCGATCCGCCAGCAGCGTAACCTCCGCATCGGCCAGCAGCTCCACTTCGCGAATCAGTCCATCCCCGCCGCGAAACTCCCCTTTGCCGCCGGAACCCTCGCGATACGCATACCGGCGAACGCGAAACGGGTACGCATATTCGAGCGCCTCAACCGGGGTATTCAGCGAGTTGGTCATGTGCGTGTGCACGCCGCTGATTCCATCCATTCCCGGCCGCGCGCCCATTCCGCCCGCCGCCGTCTCGTAGTACGCAAATGCTTCGCCGGTTCGCGGATCGATCCCGCCAATCGTCACATTGCTCATGGTTCCCGCGCTCGCCGCCTGAACCCGCTCGGGAACAGCTTTCGCGAGCGCGTGCATCAGCACATCCACAATCCGCTGCGACGTCTCCACATTCCCGCCGGCCACGGCGGCAGGCGGCCGCGCGTTCACAATGGATCCCTCCGGCGCATGCAGCGTGAGCGACCGCAGAATGCCTTCCGTCGCCGGCGCATCTTCCGGCAGCAGGCACCGCAGCACATAAAAACACGCCGAAAGCGTAATCGCGCGAACCGCATTCACCGCGCCCGCAACCTGCGGCGACGATCCGGCAAAATCTACATCGATCGAGCCAGCCTCGGGATCGATGCGTAGCCGCACCGCGATCCGGATCGGGTCATCTGTGACGCCGTCGTCATCCAGCCAATCGTCCGCGTCATAATCGCCCGCGGGCATCTTCTTGAGCTCCGCGCGCACCAGCCGCTCCGAGTAATCGAGCAGTTTCTCGCCCCACGCCGCCAGCTTTTCCATGCCGTACTTCGCCGCCAGGTCCAGCATGCGCTGTTCGCCCACGCGGCACGCGCCCATCTGCGCGTCCAGGTCACCCTTGCGCTCTTCGGGCGTGCGCACGCTCCGCAAAACCCAATTGAGCACCTCTCGATCGACCACCCCTCCATGCACAATCCGCACCGGCGCAATGCGAATCCCCTCGTCTTCGATCGTCGTCGCCGGACCCATCGATCCCGCGAACTTTCCGCCCACATCGGCATGATGCGCGCGATTCGCAACATAAAACACCGGCGCGGCGCCTCCCTCAAGAAACACCGGCAGCACCATGGTGATATCCGGCAGGTGCGTGCCGCCCGCATACGGATCGTTCAGGATCGCGATGTCTCCCGGCATAAACTCGATCGCCGCAATCGCCGCCTGCACGCTCATCGGCATCGATCCCAAATGCACCGGCATGTGGTCGCCCATCGCGATCGCGCGCCCCTGGCCGTCAAACACGGCGCATGAATAGTCGCGCCGCTCTTTGATGTTCGGCGATAGCGCCGTCCGCCGCAGCGCCGCGCCCATCTCCCCAGCAATCGAGTGGACAGCGCTCTGAAAGATCGCTAGCTCAACCGGATCGGCCGCATGCGTCTTCATGTGCGCACCTCGTTGCTCGCCGCGCTCTGGCCCACATCGATCACCAGGTTGGCCAGCCCATCCACGCGGGCCGCGCAGCCCGGCGGCACCAGCGTGGCCGCCGTGTACTCGGTGATCATCGCCGGCCCCACGATCGCATCGCCCGGCGTGAGCAGTTCGCGTTTGTAGATTCGCGTCGGCCTCCATCCGTCCTCGAACCAGACTTCGCGCTCGGCGGTGCAAGCCGCGCTGCCATTGCCCGCGACCAAAGTCCGCCGCTCTGGCTCATACGGCTCGCTCGCCGCGATCATTCGCACGCGCACGTTCACAACTTCAACCGGCCTCGCCTCATCCGCAAACCCATACCGCAGCCGATGCAGCTCGTGAAACGCCTTCATCGACGCGCCCGGCGTTTGCGGATCGAACCCGACATTGAGCTCGTATCCTTGTCCCCGGTATCGCAGATCCAAACTCCGCTCAGCCACGCCATTCAATCCCTCCGCGACAAACTCCGCCGCGCCCTCCGCAGAAAGCTCGCCGAAAATCTCGCCAAGATTTCCGATCGCCTCGCCCGGCACCATAACTGTCCGCGAAAAATCCCGAACTGTATCCGCCAGCAGAATTCCAACCGCCGAAAGCGCGCCCGGCAGCGCTGGAACCAGCACGCGCGGAATGCGCAGCGCTCGCGCCAACGAGCACGCGTGCAACGGTCCTCCTCCGCCAAACGCCACCAGCGTAAAGTCGCGCGGATCGTGCCCACGCTCCACGCTAATCACGCGAATCGCTTTCTCCATCTGCGTCTCGACCACGCGCACAATCCCCGCCGCAAAATCCTCCACAGTCGCGAGCGATCCTTTTTGCTCGCGCATCATCCGCCGCGTGCGCTCGCCATCCAAGTGCACGCCTCCACCCAGAAAACTCTCCGCGTCCAGACGCCCCAGCACAAAGTTCGCATCCGTCACCGTCGCCCGCTCGCCGCGCCCAAAGCAAATTGGCCCCGGATCGGCACCGGCCGACTCAGGGCCCACGCGCAACATTCCGCCCGCGTCATATCTCGCGAGGGACCCGCCGCCCGCACCCGCCGTGTGAATGTCCAGCATCGGCACGCCAATCGGCACTCCCGCCACCACGGCCTCGCGTGTACGCTCGGCACCCGTCGCGGCGTTCGCCACAAAGACATCGGTCGATGTTCCGCCCATATCGAACCCGATGATCTTGCCGAATCCTGCCCACCGCGCCATGCGGCATGCGCCGATCACTCCACCCGCCGGCCCGCTCAACACCGTGCGCACCGGCTCCTCCGCCGCCACGCGCGCAGCAATAATTCCGCCTGACGACTGCATCACATCCACGCGTCCGCCCTCATACTCTGCGGCAACACGCTCTTCAAGCGCCGTCAAATATTGCACCATCCGCGGCGCCAAGTAGGCGTTTACCACGGTCGTCGACGCGCGTTCGTACTCGCGAAACTCCGGCAGAATGCGGTGCGACGCTGAAACCGGAACTCCCAGTCCGCGCAAAGCAGCTTCCACTCCCTTCTCAGTCTTCGGATTCGCAAATGAAAATAACAGGCTGATCGCGACGGCCTCGGCTCCGCTCGACTTTACGGCCTCAACCAGCGCGGCCAGCTCTTCGTCCGTCGGCTCATGCAGAATCTCTCCCTCGGCGCTCACCCGCTCCGCCACGCCGAATCGGCGCTCTCTCGCCACCAGGCACTCCGGCGCCGGCGCAAACCAGTCATAAAGGCATGCCCGCGTCTGCCTTCCAATCGCAATCGTGTCTTCAAATCCGGCCGTCGTCACAAACGCCACGCGCGCGCCAGTCCGCTCGAGCATCGTGTTGGTGCCTACGGTTGTTCCATGGCGCACCTCCACATTGTTCGCGCCGCCGAGCTGCTGCACGCCTTCGAGCACCGAGTGCGAAGGGTCCGCTGGCGTTGAAAAGATTTTCTTCACGCGCAGCTTTCCGTTCTCGAGGCAAACGCAGTCGGTAAACGTGCCGCCGGTATCGATCGCAATGCGCAAATCCGCCCGCTCCTGTTCGATGGGGTCGTCAAGTCCGCTTCAGTTGTGAGTTGAGTCTAAATCCAAACTACGACAGGAACTCCGCAATCGCTTCGGCCACTGCGTTCTGCTCGTCCTCGCGCAGCTCCGGAAAAATCGGCAGCGCCAGCACCTCGCGCGCGGCGCGCTCCGCCTCAGGAAAATCCCCTTCGCCGTAACCCAGCCCCTTCAATGCTTCCTGCCGGTGCAGCGGAACCGGATAATAGATCTCCGATCCAATCCCGCGCGCCGTCAAAAACTCCCGCAGCGCATCGCGCCGCGCCACGCGAATCACGTATTGATGCCACACATGTTTTGTCCCCGGCGCTTCATGCGGCAGCACCAACCCATTCGCCGGATACGGCCCATTCTCGGCAAGCCCAGCCCTGGCGAACAACCTACCATACCGCGCCGCCAGCTCCCGCCGCGTCTCATTCCACGCGTCGACGTATTTCACCTTTACGTTCAGCACCGCGCCCTGGAATCCGTCCATGCGCGCATTCCAGCCCAACTCATCGTGGTGGTATCGCCGCCGCATTCCCTGGTTGCGCAGCATCTTCACCCGCTCCGCTACGTCATCGCGGTTGGTTGTCACCATCCCCGCATCGCCCGCCGCGCTCAGGTTCTTGGTGGGATAAAAGCTGAACGCAGCCGCATCACCCAGCGCGCCCGCTTTAACGCCGTTCCGCTCGGCGCCCCACGCCTGCGCGGCATCTTCGATGATCGTCAACCCGCGCTCCCGGCCCAACTTCGAAAAGGCCGCCGCGTTGACACACTGTCCGTACAGATGCACCGGCAGAATCGCCTTCACTGCCGCTCCGCGCTCTCCATTCATAACTGCTTCTACCGCTGCCGGCGACAAATTGAACGTCGCCGGATCGATGTCCGCCAGCACTGGGGTTGCGCCCGCGCGCAGAATCGCGCTCACTGAAGCGAAAAAACTGAACGGCGTCGTTACGACTTTGTCACCGGCGCCAATCCCGGCACCCGCCAGCGCCAGCCACAGCGCATCCGTTCCCGACGAGCAGCCCAGCGCATGCTTTACTGCCAACTGCTCTGCCGCAGCCCGCTCAAATGCCGCCACGTCCTCGCCGAGAATAAACTGCTGCGACTCGAGCACTTTCCCCAGCGCTTCCTGCAACTCGGTTTGAAGCGGCCGGTACTGGCGCTTCAGGTCCAGCATTGGAACCGGCTCGCGCGGCGCCCGGGCGCTTTTCGTCTCAACCCGCTCCGGAAGATCAGTCTTTTGCATGCCGTCTTCTTTCTCACCTGAATGCTATCAGCCGCGGAATCTGCACGGTCCCAGCGCGAAAAGACGCGCCCCTCCTTGCCCGAGGCGCCTTCGAGCCCCTTTTCCCATCTTTTCGCCTATTCGACGGCAAACACACAGGTTCGCCCTGCGAACATGCCTTCCAGCCCGACGCAAAAGGTGAATCCGCACCCCAACTAACCCGCCCGTGGAGTTGAAATAGGCCGGAAATCTCTATAAAGTTGACCCATTGCGGGGTTTGCCGGTTCCGGGCGTTCCGGGACCGTCCCCGAGTATCTGAGTCGCGAAGCAAGAGCAGTAACACACAACTTCACAAGAAAGTAGGAGATCGGCACATGGAGAACAAGCCGGCACAAAATATTCAGGACACCTTTCTGAACACCGTTCGGAAAGACAAATCCCCGATTACGATTTATCTGGTCAGCGGCGTCAAGCTGACAGGGAAGATCAGGTCGTTTGATAAATACTCCGTGCTCCTGGAGAACAACAGCCAGGAACAGTTGATTTTCAAACATGCGATCTCAACCGTGGTAAGCAACCGGAGCGTGATGCATAGCGAGCATCGTCCGGCTGCTGTATCAGGGGGCATCGGTCCGTCGGCGGTTCCGGCGCCCGTGCAATCCATATCCCAGGCGACCGCTGAACAGCGATAGAGCGGGAGCATCCTTGATTGGTTCGCGGGGCGTATAGGTCGGGCACCGATCGTGGCCGGTCGCAAACCCCATCGGCAGATCCTGGCCGTGGGGGTGGCGAGCCCGAGCATGCTGTCCTCGTCGCGGTGGATCTCGATCCTCGCTCGCCAACCAGTCGTGCTGCACGCAAAGGCCTGGCGTCATCGGGTGAGCGCTTTGGTGCTGGCCCTTCGGGTGGTTCTGCGCCGGAAACGGCACCATCATCGCCTTCCGACCGCTCAGCACTCTCGTCAGCCTCTCCCGGTCTCAGCGCGGAAGAGTCTCTCGCCGAGTTTCGCGAGCTGCTCGTAAGCGCCGGCGGCTTGGTGGCTACCGAACTTCTGCAGCGCCGCCCTCGCCTCGATCCCGCTACTCTCATCGGCTCCGGAAAAGTCGAAGAGATCGCCGCTGTCGCTGCTTCCACCAACGCCGATCTTGTTGTCTTCGATCGCGATCTTTCGCCCACGCAACTGCGCAACCTTGAAGCTGCATTGCCCTGTCGCGTCCTCGACCGCACGCAGTTGATCCTCGACATCTTTGCCCGCCGCGCCCGAACTCGCGAGGGCCAGCTCCAGGTCGAGCTTGCCCAGCTTGAATACATGCTGCCTCGCCTCACCGGCCGCGGCAAAGCCATGTCACAACTCGGAGGTGGCATCGGGACTCGCGGGCCCGGCGAAACCAAGCTCGAAACCGATCGCCGAAGCATTCAGCGCCGCATCGATCAGCTCAAGCGCGATCTCGACTCCGTGCGCCGCGTCCGCCGCCAGCAGCGCCAGCGCCGCGAAGCCGTCCCTGTCCCCACTGTCGCTCTCGTCGGCTACACCAACGCCGGCAAAAGCACGCTGTTCAACTCGATCACCGGCGCGCAGGTGCTCTCATCGGCGCGCATGTTTGCCACCCTCGATCCGAAATTGCGGGCAATTGAGCTGCCCAGCCGCCGCCGGGTTCTGCTGTCTGACACGGTCGGCTTCATTCGCAATTTGCCCCACACGCTCGTCACCAGCTTCCGCGCCACGCTTGAAGAGGTTGCGCGGGCCGAGGTGCTTCTTCACATCCGCGACGCTTCCTCCACCTATGGCGAAGAGCAAAAGGCGCAGGTCGAGAAAGTTCTCGGCGAGCTTGATTCGCTCTCCAAGCCGCGAATTGAAGTCCTGAACAAGATTGATTTGCTGCCGGAGGGCGAGCGCGCGGCGCTGCTCGCTCGTGTGAATTTCAGTCCAAAGGATAATAGCGCCCATGGCGCCGGCGCCGCGGGAGTGCCGGTCTCCGCCCTCACCGGCGAAGGCATTCCGGCTCTGCTCGCTGCCATCGACGCTGCGCTTCACTCCGACCCCATTGTCGAAGCCGATCTGCGCATTCCGCAGCACGAAGGCGCTGCGCTCGCCGCCATTGAGGCCGGCATGGTCGTCCACTCACGCGATTACGAAGGGAATCTCGTTCGGCTCAGCGTCAGCGGACCCGCCTCGCTCGTCGGCCGCATGCGTCGGTTCCGCGCGCGCGAAAGCTAATCGGCCCGTCTCCGCGAAAAGTCACATCTTCAGGTTGTAAATCAGCCCGTACGGATCTTTCACGTAGCATCGCGGAAACTCCGGCTCGTCCTTCAGGATTTCGCACCCGTTGGCCACCAGCTGTTTCTTCGCTTCTTCCACGTTCTCAACCGTCACTTCCAGAACCGACCCCAGCGCCGGTCCCTCCTCGATGAACAGGTTGATGTGCTTTCCGTGCAGGCTGACCATGTTGTGGTCTTCACCGCTGATTTTGAATCCCAGATGCTTCACATAAAACGCCGCTGCTGCCTTCGGGTCTGGCGCTTGAATCAGAATGTCCGTGCCAAATTTGTTCGCCATTTAGAAGGCCTCCTGTTCGAGAATTACCGTCCGCCGGGCCGCTTTCCGCTAAACCGCGAACCGCCTCGGTTCGCCCCGCCGCCTGGCCTGCCCGGTTTTGAAAATCCGCCCGGTCTCGATCCACCCGGCCTTGCAAACCCTCCGGGCTTGCCCGGCCTCTTGAAACCGCCCGGCCGCGCACCGAAGGCTGGCTTCGGCCGCCCCGCTCCTTCGCCCCCGCCGAATCCTTTGCTGCGATCGCCTCCGAATGCAGGTGCGGGACGTTCTCCACTGCCTGTCTGCGCGCCTCCTTCTTCATTCCGTGCGCGACCCGGCCGCGGAACCCAGCGCTCCTTGCTCCCTGTGCGCCTGCCGAAGCTCTTGCCCGCGCCCGGCCCCGCACTTCTTCCGCCCTCAAATGGCTTCTTGGGGCCATCGCTCCGCTTGAACGAGCCCTCGGGCCGCACGTAGGCACCTTGAGCACGGAAGGGTTTTCGCGGCGCATTCTCAAATCGGCCAGCCGGTCGCTCGCCAGGCTTCGCGCCAGAATCTTGCCCGCGCGGCTTCCATTCCTTCCGCTCTCCGCTTCGCTCATCGCTTTGCGCAGCGCCGCGTTCGCGACGACCTGCGTCGCCTTCGCGCCTGGCGCCAAATCCCGGCTTCGCTGCAAACGGTCTGTACGCTCGAAAACCCGAACCGGCTCTCGGCGGCCCGCTCGACCGCTTGTCGAACCGAGGCCGTTCACCGCCCCGCTCCCCACTTCGCTCCGCGCCAGCCGCGCTCCCGCCGCCAAACGTACCCTCGCGCGGCTTCCATTCTGTCCTCGGTCCGCGCTCTTCGCGCTGGGCGAACGGCTTTCCGCCACGACTCGGGGCCCCCCCTCGTGCTCCATCGAATCGCTTTCCTGAGGACTTATCGCGCCACGGCCTCTCGCCGCGCTTCCCCGGAGCCCTTCCCGCATCCTTCGGCAGCGAAATGTGCACTCTCAAGCGGCGTGGCTTGATCTTTCCCTCGGCGGTCAGCCGCAACGCCTTCACTTCGTCTGCCGTCAACTCGCGCAGCTTTCCCGGTTCTACGTCGAGCACCAATGGTCCATATCCCACGCGCCGAATCTTCTCCGCAAAGTGCCCAATCGCCGCGAACATCTTCCGCAACTCGCGATTCCGTCCCTCGGTCAGCACCACTTCGTACCACGGATTGTCGCCGACTCTTACTTGCCGAATCCGCGCCGGGAACGTCCGCACTCGTTCCGATCCCGCCTCGCCGCGCTCAATCGCAACGCCGCCGCGCAGTCGCTCCAGTTCCTCTTCGGTCGGCTGTCCGGCCACCTTTACCAGGTAAACCTTCTCCACGCCCGATTTGGCCTTTGTCAACAGATTCGCAAGCTCGCCGTCGTTGGTCATCAGCAGCAAGCCCTCGCTCAGGTAGTCCAGCCGGCCAACCGGATACAGCCGTTCGTTTGTCTTCGCGAAGAACTCCATCACCGTCGGGCGCTTCTCGGGATCGCTCACCGTCGTCACGTAGCCCTTCGGCTTGTTCAGAACAAAATACCGGTGCCGCTCGGCGCCCTGCAGCAGCTTTCCGTCGACGCGGATGTGGTCGCGTCCCGCATCGGCCTTGCTTCCCAGTTGCGTCACCACCTGCCCGTTCACAATCACGCGGCCGGCAACAATCATCTCTTCTGCGTGCCGCCTGCTCGCAATCCCCGCCCGCGACAGAATCTTTTGCAGCCGCTCGGGCTTTGCCGGCGGCCGCTCCTTCGCACCCGTTTCGTCGCCCTCTTCTTCGTCCGCGCCGGCAGCCGTGTCAGCCCCACTCGCCGCCGCCATCCCAGGTCCGTCTTCAAGAGTTCCATCTGCCGCCGCCGTCTCCGTATCCTCGCGGTAAGCTTCCATCTCCACACGGCCCTGTGACTCAACATCACCAAGGTATGTCCGCGCCTCTCCGCTGATCACGTCCCCAATCGGATCGAGCACCGGCTCGCCGATTCGGATCGCGGCGGCATCCTCGGTCTTCGCCTTCCGAGCTTTCGTGCCCGTTACGCGCGCCTGCGCTTTCGGTTTTGCCGCCGCCTTCGGCTTGTCGACGCTCGCCGGGGGTTTCGTTGCCGACTTAGCTTTTGTCGCGCTCGCTTTTGGCGCCGGCGTCTTCGCCTTCACAGTGGGCACCTTTGCCTTCGCGCCCGCGCCTTTGCTTGCGACCTCTGGTTTGCTCTTGATCGCCGCTTTCGTGCTCACCAACGTGTTTTTCGATGCGGTTTTTGGGGCGCGCTTCGCCGCCGGCGATTTCGCCTTCGATTTCAACTCTTTTTTCATGGGGGAATGCCTCTGTTTCTTCTTACTCGTTGCCGCCTCGCGCGGCTTCTGGGGTGTTTTCTTTCGCGTCCGCCGGCGCCTCGCTCGCGGCCTCTTCCGCTTCCGCGCTCATGTCTGCGTCAAACTCCGCTTCTGTTTCTGCGGCCGGCTCATCTCCGCCTGCCTGCGTCTCTTCTTCGAACTCGCTCGCCGCCATCTTTTCGAACTCCTCCATCGATGGCAGCTCCGTCACATCCTTCAGCCCAAAGCGCAGCAGAAACTCCCGCGTCGTCTTATAGAGAATCGGCCGTCCCACAACCGGCTTGCGCCCCGCCGTCACGATCAACTTCCGCGCCAGCAACGACCCAAACACACCCGACGAATCCACGCCGCGAATCTCGTTCACCTCCGGCGCGGTCACTGGCTGCTTGTACGCAATAACCGCGAGTGTCTCGAGCGCCGGCAACGACAGCTTTAGCGGCGGCTTCAAGCTCTTCACAAACAGCCGCACCGCGTCGTGGCATTGCGGCTTGGTCGCCATCCGGTATCCGCCCGCAATCTCGCGAATTTCGATCCCGCGCTCGTCGCCCGCATACTCCGCAATCAACTCGTCCAGAACCTGCTTGATGGCTCCGCGCACCTCGCGCTCGCGCAACTTCGCCGCACGCTTGGCCTCCGCTTCGGCCGCCGCATCATCGCTGGCACCCGCCTCGATCGCTTCACCGCCCTCAGTCGCCGCCGGCTCGGCCTCAACCCCACTTTCAGGTTCTGCTTCCGCCGTTGGTTCCGTGCCCTTCTCCGCAGCCGCTGCTTCACCCTCCGCAACCGGCTCAAGCTCCAGATACGGGAACGCCTCATTCAACTGCGGTAAACCCGCGGTCTCCGCCGTAACCTGCGCAGCTTGCGCTCGAGCCGCGGCTTCTTGTTCCGCCTTCCATTCCAGCGCCTCATCGGCAAACAACGCGGCCATTTGCGCCAGAGTTACAGGCTCCTCGGCGGCATAAATCACTGCTTCCAGCTTGGCTTTCAGGCTCATTCCTCTCAACGCACCATTCTGTATGTTACCGGATGCGCCTCTTCTTTTGCCTGTTCAGCCCCACCACCCCTCTCGCGCACAAAAAAAGGCGCCCGGCCCCGCCGGACGCCTCCCATCATTGCAACCCGAAATCTAGTGGGTCATCTGCCGAAACAGCCAGAACAGCGATCCTGAAAGCAGCGCCGCCACCGGCAGCGTAAACACCCACGCCGCCGCAATATTGCGAATGGTCGAGAACTGCAGACCACTTCGGTTGGCTGCCATCGTTCCCGTCACGCCCGAGTTCAGCACGTGCGTTGTCGATACGGGCAGCCCGAAGTTATCCGCGGCCATGATGGTTCCCATTGCCACTAGCTCCGCGCATGCGCCCTGCGCATAGGTCAGGTGCTCCTTGCCGATCTTTTCGCCCACCGTCACCACGATGCGCTTCCACCCGACCATCGTTCCCAGTCCCAGCGCCAGCGCCACGGCCACTTTCACCCAGCCGGGAATGAACTTCGTCGCCTTGTTCACCTGCGCCTCGTACTTGGTCAGTGCGGTGGTCTCATCCGCGGTGAATTGCGGATTCTTGCTCTTCAGCATCAGCCGGATCGCCTCGCTCGCCACGTACATATCGTTGCGCACGTTCGTTTGCTGGCTTGCCGGAACCGACTTGTACTCCTTGTAGAGCGAGACTTCGTTGCTCAAATCGTTCACCAACTCTCGCAGCGCGAGCATCGTGTCCGGCTGCATCTGCTTGGTGGCGATGTATTGGGTCACTGTAGCTCTTGCGTCGGCGCCCATCACGGCGCTCTGGTCGGCGTGCTGGTTGATCACCTGGTCGGCAGCCTGCGAAGTCGTGACAAACGCCTGCACGTCCTTCGCGGTCACCGCATGGTTCAGCGCATACGCTGTCGGCACCGTGCCAATCAGGATGAGCATGATCAGCCCCATGCCCTTCTGGCCGTCATTGGATCCGTGCGCAAAGCTCACGCCTGAGCAGGTGAAGATCAGCAGCGCGCGAATCGGCCACGGTGGAGGAGTGGTGCCCTTGGGCGAGGTAAACAGCACATCGGCATTCTCGATAACGAGCCTGGCGAACACAGCGATGAGGTACCAGCCGGCGATTCCCACCAGAACCATCGTGGCGATGAGACCCGAAGGCGGATTCCAGGACGTGAAGTATTTGATCGGCTGCCATACGGCCATCCCCGGAGAACCGAACAGACCGAAAACCATTGGAGCGACCCACAAGAATATGTAGGCCCCTGGGATACCCGTAACTGCGACCGCGGAAATCAACCACAGGAGCTTTTTGTGGTTCGCGTCGTAGTGGACAGCGAAATTCCTGGCCCAGGTGGTCAGAATAAAGAGCTTGGACAGCAGCAGCAGCGCACCGGCGCAGACGAATCCGACGATGGGCGAGATGAGCAGCACCTCGAAGACCTTGCCAGCCTGTCCCCAGTCCACGCCCGAAGTCCCGGAGTGCACATTCATCAGTTGGTTCGCCACGCCCACGCCGATAATCGAGCCCACCATGGTGTGCGAGCTAGACGCCGGCAGCCCAAACCACCACGTGCTCAGGTTCCAGATGATGGCCGCTATCAGCAGCGCGAACACCATCGCAAATCCGGCGCCGTAGCTCACCTGCAGAATCAGCTCCACCGGCAGCAGCGTAATCACGCTGAAGGCCACAGCGCCGCTTGAAACCAGCACGCCGGCCAGGTTGCACAGCCCCGACCACACCACAGCGATGTTCGGATCCAGCGAGTGCGTGTAGATCACCGTCGCCACAGCATTCGCCGTGTCGTGGAATCCGTTCACGAACTCGAACCCCAGCGCAATCAGCAGCGCCACGCCCAGCAGCAGGTAAGGCCATACGCTGACAACAACCACATTGCTTAGATCCTGCTGCACGTGGAAGCCGATGTAACCCAGTCCGCCCAGCAGCGCGATCGTAACCACCGCGCCGCTCACCCAGGCGGAACTTTTCTTCATTTTTTTGTCAAGAAGAGACCCGCCTGCATGCGGGCTATCCACTGTCGTAGCCAGATCGGCCATTGTCGAACTCCGGATTTGAAATTTTGTAGGATCTCGGAGCTGGAGGAATTAGGAAACTCCGAACCTCTCAGGGATATCGGGCTTCGATGAACGGAATGTGAATAGCAGTTGAAGATTTGCGCATGCGCTCGCTGCGCGCCGCAGTCGGCAGACAACAAGAGCTTCCTGCATTTGCACGCCGGCGAAGTTCCGCTTATTGCACGAACGTTGTGATGCTCTCTGCGGGCAAGCTATAGGTGAACGTGCCGCCAGAGACCGAAACCGCCGCCTGCGGTTTGAGTCCGCCGGCCGAGCTCGTCTGGTACGGCGTCATGGAGGTCACCCTCGCATTGTCGATCGCGAAGGTCTGGCTCACGGCATTGTGGCTTTCGTTGATCGCCACAATCACGTAGTGCGTCGACCCGGCTTGGTCGGCCCCTGAATAGGCCGAAATAAGAATGCCGCGCGACGGGCTGCCCGGCAAGATGTTGTACCGGTAGTAACCCGGCTGCACGAACTTCGAGAACTGCCCGATCGCGTCTCCGAAGTATGTCGGCGCCGGATTTGTCGTGCTGCTGTCAATCAAGCCGTTATTCACACCATATGACGGTTTGTTCCAAATCCACCACCACACGTAGGTGCTGTATTGCCCCGTCACCATTGAGTCGTGGATTTCCTCTGCAGCGTTGAGTGCATCACGGATTGACGAGGTCGATGGGGAAGGGCCGAACCAATTGTCCGCCAAAACGTTGAGCCAATGTTCCGTCATCCACACTTCCTTGCCCGCGTTCTCGGCCTGCGTGTAATAAGACGGGTTCGCCCCGTAAATGTGGCCCGCAATAATACTGATCTGGCTGGCGGCCTTCGGGTCATTCAGCGAATCGGTGGCAAAATTGGTGTTGAAGTTCATGGATTCCGGCATCATCAGCTTTGTCCCGGTCGCCGTTACTACCGATGCATTCCCCGCGATCCAGGTGTCCAGGGCGGATCCGGCGTTCGACGTCTGTTCGCGGTGGTAGCTGTAGCTGTTCCCGGACCAGAAGCAGGACTCCCAATGCACGCTCGCGTCCGGCTCATTCTGGATCGAGATTGCATACAGCTTCACGCTGCCGCTCTGGAAATAGTCGATAAAGTCTTTCAAGTAGCGGGCGTAGTCCGCGTAGTGGCTCGGATCGAGCGACCCGCCGCAGAACCCCTCTGCCAGACCATTGTTGCAATGTGCGTAGGGCTCGCCGGGTGCGGAGCCTGTCTTGAACGCCGGTGGCGGCGTCCACGGGGTCGCAATCGCGATCGCATTCGGATTCGCGGCCATCGCTTCGGTCGCGTTCGTGAGCTCATCCGCCCACTGCGACGTGACCCAGTGGTTCGAGGCCGAGCCCTGGGGATCAATCCTCACCCGCACGATGCTAAGCCCCAGCCCGTTCGCCTGGTTGAAGAGTGCCGTCGCCTGTTGGGTCGTCAGCGGTCCCAGCCACCCCGTCGACCCGCCAAAGCCGCGGATGATCTGCTCCTTCGCTCCGTAGTCCACAGTCACCGCCCGCGAAACGAGCACCTTGGCGATCTGCGGCTTGGGCTTGTGGATCGAAATCTGCAGCGCAACGAGAATGCCCATCAGCGCGACGACGCCGAGCAGGATGCCCAAAGGTCTGCGCATCAAGGTTCCTCCACTCTTGCCCGATCCCTTCGGCGCTTGGGTTCAGAAGAACATGTGGAAAAGGCAATAGAGCAGACCCGACAGCAATGCCGCTGCCGGTAGCGTTAGCACCCAGCCCGCCGCGATATTGCGCACCGTCAGCCAGCGCAGGCCGCTTCCGTTCGCAGCCATCGTGCCGGCCACGCCCGAGCTCAGGATGTGCGTCGTTGAAACCGGCAATCCCCACGTATCCGCGGCGAAGATCGTTCCCATCGTTACCAGCGCCGCGCTTGCGCCCTGCGCGTAGGTCATATGTTCCTTGCCGATCTTTTCGCCCACCGTCACCACAATGCGTTTCCAGCCCACCATGGTTCCGAGGCCCAGCGCCAGCGCCACGGCCACCTTCACCCAGTCGGGAATGAACTTGGTGCTCTTGTCCAGTTTGCCCTGGTAGTTCTTCAGCGCCGCGCTCTCCGCGCTTGTGAACGACGGATTGTGCGTCTTTTCCATCTGCTTCAGCGCCGCCGCCGTCAAATACATGTCGTTGCGAACATTTGCCTGGTCGCGCGCCGGAACCGCCTGGAACGTCTTGTATCCCGTCACTTCCCGGTTCAGCTCATTCACCAGTTGGCTCATTGCCGGCAGTGTTCCTGGCTGCAATTCCTTCGTCTGGATGTACCGCGTCACCTCTGCGCGCGGATCCGGGTCGAGCGCCGTTCCCTGGCTCACATGCCGGTCCAGAATTTGTCCCGCCTGCTCTGACGCCGCAATAAAACTCTGCACCTCCGCAGGGCTGACGGCGTGGTTCAGCGCATAGGCCGTCGGCACCGTGCCGATCAGGATCAGCATGATCAGCCCCATGCCCTTTTGCCCGTCGTTCGACCCGTGAAAAAAGCTCACGCCTGTGCAGGTCAGCACCATCAGCGCGCGAATGGGCCACGGTGGCGGCTCTTTGTCTTTGGGTGTTTCATACAGCGCCGGAATCTTGATCAACCGCTTCGCAGCAACCATCAAAGTTCCCGCCAAAGCAAATCCGATCAGCGGCGAAATCAGCAGGGCCTCCAGAACTCGCAGCACCTGTCCCCAGTCCAGTCCCGAGGCGCCGCTGTGCATATTCATGAGTTGGCTCGCCAGTCCCACGCCGATGATTGAGCCCACCATGGTGTGCGAGCTTGAGGCCGGAAGCCCGAACCACCATGTGCCCAGGTTCCACAGGATCGCGGCGATCAACAGCGCGAATACCATCGCGAATCCCGCGCCCGAGCTCACCTTGAGAATCAGCTCCACCGGCAGCAGCGTGATCACTGCGAAAGCCACGGTTCCACTCGACAGCAGCACGCCGGCCAGGTTGCACACTCCCGACAAAACCACCGCAATGTTCGGCGTCAGGGAGTTGGTGTAGATCACGGTTGCCACTGCGTTCGCCGTGTCGTGGAATCCGTTCACAAATTCGAATCCCAGCGCGATCGTCAGCGCCAGCCCCAGCAGCATGTAGGGCCAAATACCGGTGACCGTCGCATGATCGAGGTCCCGAGCAAGATGCACGCCGATATATCCCAGGCCGGTCAACAGCGCCAGCGCGAACAACCACGCGCCCGCACGGCGTTGAGCGCCCCTCGGCACGCGTTCGACGCGCTTGGGAGGCGCAGGAAGTACATGGACTGCCGTCGCGAGATCGGCCATCAGAAATCACCACGGCGGCCGGAGAAATTCCGGACCTGCCTGGGCCTCCTGTTGGAAAGCTCAACGAAGGTGCTTTTTTTCAATTGAAATGGAGATGCTTTACGGCTGGATTGAAACGATCCGGAGAGGATGGCTTGCATAAAACCTCAACAACCGTGGTGGTTTACGGTTGTTTACCCGGCAGCGAGGGAGTCTTACCCGGGCGACAGAAAAGTCTACACCTCGGTCCAGGAAAGGTGTGCAAGACTCCGGTCCTTCTGACGGTTCCACATCGCGGTTGTGATTCCGAGCCAAGGGTTTATCTCTAATTGCGTCAATCATTTACATTGATGCCCGCTTGCGCTCCCTCGTCTGTGCGACGGATTCGTGAGGCGGCCCTTGACAGCTTTCCGACCGATTCTGGCCGGTCTCACCTGGCAAAAGGCCCTATCTGCTTGTTTTCAAGGGTTTTGAGGTTCTGTCACGCTCTTCTCACCGGCGACCCGTCGCAGTCTCTCGCCTGAATCACAAAACCGCCAGGCCGCTTTCACCTTGCTTCGGCGCGGGTTCATGCGTGCCGGTGCGGTACGCGCCCAGCCCTCTCGCCATCTCCTCCAACTCTTCTGCGTGAGCGGACAGCCCGCACGGGTGGCCCTCCGTCTCGAGCAGATGGCCGTTTTCCCGGATCATCGCGAACAGAGGACTCGCCAGCGCTTCTTCGAGGTTTGACTTCCTCACGTTATGCGTTGCCAGCGCGGAAACGGGACACGCCGTCACATCTCCGCTCGGGTTCACGTGCACGAAGCCTCGCCCGGCGGAGACGCAGCCGCCGAGCGTCTCTTCATCCCCCGGCGAGTGGATGATGTATGCGCCTCCCGTTATCCGGTCGCGGTACTCGACGACCACCTGCCGGAAGCGCACTCGCTGCTCATCCGTAAGCACCGCACCGTTCTCGCACCCTCCGGTTGGAATCTGTTCGATGAACATCGCCAGCGGACCGCTATGCGCGATCAGCGCGTCGATATTCTCCGTTTGCGACCAGTACTCAACGTTTGCCGACCCGATCGTCACGGCGATGCCAGTCAAAATCCCCGCCTCGCGCAGCCGGTCGAGCGAGCCCATGGCCTTCTCAAAAACTCCGCTGCCTCTCCGCAAATCCGTCAGATTGCGATCACCCTCCAGGCTCACCACGACCACCGTATTCGTCGACCGGCTCAGGATTTCGTAATCGCTGGGCCGCAATGCAGTTCCATTCGTGAAAACGAGAAACAGCCGGTCAGGATAGTCACGGAATAACTCGGCGATGCCCGGCAAGAGAAACGGTTCGCCCCCGGCGATCATGAACGCCATTACGCCAAGCCGCACCGCTTCATCAACCACTCCGCGCCATTCGCTCAATCCCAGCCCCGGCTGAGCGGGCGCGTTCGTCACCGTTCCCACGGCTCCCGCATAGCAGCCGGCGCAGCGCAGATTGCATTTTGACGTGACGCTGAGAACCAGAAATGGCGGAACGCGCACGCCGCGAGCCTGCCAACGTGCTCTTACCCGCCGTGACTGTGAAACAGTCCGAGCAAGGCGAAGGAATCCCGGCAGATAGCGCCGATGCTGCAAGACCCAGGGAACAAGGACGCGCGTGAGCTGAGGGTCAATCCCCTTGATCCGGCTGGTGAGATCGAACAGCCGATCCGGCAAAAAGTCGCCGCGCCGAACGGGCAACTCATTTTGAGTGGGCATTTCCTAAAGCATACGCGTTGCGCGTTGGCGTAGTTCCTTTTCAGTGCAGCGCGACTGGCTTCTTAACTACTCCGGCACCGCCACCGTTCCCTTCACACTGAACGTCCCCGTCGCCGCCGGCGCTCCGGTATCCGGCTGGCCGCCGCCCACGCTTACCGTGTAGGCGCCTTCCGCCTCAATCAGTTGGCCAAGGTCCGTCACCATGCTCAGGTCGCGCGGATTCAGTTCAAAATGCACCTTGGTCGACGCGCCCGGCTCCAGGTGGACGCGCGTAAAGCCACGCAGCGCAATCCGCGGCGCGCCCGCCACATCCGGAAACTTCAGGTACAGCTCAGCCACTTCATCACCTGCCAGCGACCCCGTGTTCGTAACCGTCGTTTCCACCACCGCGGGATCCCCCGCATTCACCGTCCCTGTTGGTACCGTCAGCCCGCTATAGGCGAACTTCGTGTAGCTCAATCCGTACCCGAACGGATACAGCGGCGTCCCCGTGAAGTACCGGTAGGTCCGCTTGTTCATTGAGTAGTCTTCGAAGTTCGGCAGTTGATCGATGCTTTTGTAGAACGTGACGGGCAGCCGTCCTGCCGGATCGTTCGTACCCGAGAGAGTTTGCGCCACCGCGTCCCCGCCCTCTTCGCCCGGATACCATGCTTCCACAATCGCATTCGCATTTTCGTTGGCCCAGTTCACAGCCAATGCACTTCCGTTCGTCAGCACCACCACCAACGGTTTGCCCGCCGACGCCGCCTCTTTCAGCAAATCTTCTTCCGGCTGCGGCAAATCCAGGCTGGTCCGGTCGCCTCCCAGAAAGCCCGGCTGGCTCACATTCATCTCTTCGCCTTCGAGTTGGCTCGTAATGCCCACCACGGCTACCACAACATCCGCGTCCTTAGCCGCCGCCGTGACCGCCGGATCAACGCTCTCATCAATCTTTCCCCACATCAGCTTCAGGTGCAGCGGCGCTTTGCCGGTCCGCTGGAACTCCACCCGCAGCGCATACCCTTTGCCGGCCTGCAGGTGAACCTTTCCTGTGATCGTCTCCACGCCGTGCGGATAGTTCGCCATCACCACCGGCTTGTTATCCAGGAACACGCGGAAAAATCCGTCCGTTTCGACGCCCAGGTTGTAGTCTCCCGTCTCTGTCGGTGTCAGCGTCGCCTCCCACTTCACTGTCAGCGGATCGGCATGTTGCGCCACTTCCGGTATCGGTTGCGCCCCAATGTCGATGCCCGGCTCAGTGCGTGTCGTAAGCGGCTGCGTCAAATACGTCTGCGCGCTCGCAAAGCTCACAATGTTCTCGTTCAGATATGTCGCCTTCACTCCCAGTTTTCCATCTACCGTCAGGAAACCATCCGGCACAGGCGCGGCCTCTCTGCTCAGGAATCCCGTCCCCGCCATGAAGGAGATCGTGTCGCCGGCGAACTCCTTCTTCAGTCCCTCCAGAATCGACACCGTGTGCGACGGAATCCCGTTGTAGTTTCCCAGCAGTACCTGCGTTTGTTCGGCCAACGGACCCACGACGAGCATCTTCTGCCCCGTCGTTTTCAACGGAAGCGCGCCGTCGTTCTTCAAAAGCACCATCGCTTCGTTCGCCAGCTTCAGCGCCAACGCGCGGTGGGCCGCGCTATCCAACTCGCTGGGGTCGGTCTTGGCGTACGGCACCATATCCGGCGGATCGAACATGCCCAGCTTCATCCGCGCGGTGAACAACCGGATGACCGCCGTGTCAATCTCGCTCTCCTTCAAGTAGCCTGCCTTCACTGCGTCCACGTAAGGCTTGTAATCGTGGTCGTCGCGCACCTTGGCCCTGAAGTCGACGCACTCATTGTCCATGCCGCGCTCCAGGCTGATCGCCGAAGCCTGCGCCTGCGTTGGCTCAAAGTGGTGGCCTTCAAAAATGTCGCGCACCGCCCCGCAATCTGACACCACGTACCCCTGGAATCCCCACTTGCCGCGCAGTTGATCTTGCAGGGTAAACTCATTCGCGCAAGCGGGCTGTCCTTTGATGCCGTTGTACGCACACATCACGCTGCCCGCCTTGCCTTCCGTCACCGCCGCGCGAAATGCCGGCAGATACGTGTCCAGCTCATCGTGCCTGCTCACATCCACGTCGGCAAAGTGCCGCGTGGGCTCCGGTCCCGAGTGCACGGCAAAATGCTTCGGCGTTGAAATCACGCGGTAATAATGCGGATCGTCGCCCTGCATTCCGGTCACATACGCCACGCCCATTCGCGCAGTCAAAAACGGATCCTCGCCGTACGTCTCCTGCCCGCGCCCCCACCGTGGATCGCGAAAGATGTTCAGGTTCGGCGCCCAGAAATCCAGCCCGCGAAAGATCGGAGTGTCGCCGTTCGCTTCCACCGCTTTGTCATGAACTACGCGCGCTTCCGTTCCCGTCGCCACGGCCATCTCGTGAATTCCCGGTGCGTCGAAGGTAGCCGCGAGGCCGATCGGCTCGGGAAACGACGTCACGCCCCTGGTGTTGGCCACGCCGTGCAGCGCCTCGCTCCACCAGTCGTATGCCGGCACGCCCAGCCGCGGAATGGCGCGCGCCTGGTTCACCAGTTGGCTCGCCTTCTCTTCCAGCGTCATGCGGTGTACCAGGTCGGCAGCTCGCTGCTCGGCGGGTAAATTGGGATTCTGGTACGCCGGCTTTTCCGTGTCTTGTGCGCACGCCAGGCCCACCGAGCCAACCGCCAGCAACGCTCCCGCTATCATCCGCATTCCACGCATCGAAATCATCTCCTTGGTGAACCTTTCCATTCAGGCCAGCGGCATTCATTGGAGGCGCGAAGATGCTCGCCCTCAGCGGCTCACTCTAATTCCCGCCAAACTTCGCTGTCAACAAACTGCCGCAGGAAAAACGTTTTACAAAGGAATTGTCTCACTCAGCCCTTGCCGTTTGCGCGGCTTCCCGGTGAGTCAATCCAGCACTGCTTTTGGAAGAGTACGGCCGACGAAGCTCCCGCAGCAGGTTCGCGCGCCACACGCCGCCAACGCGAAGAATTGCCCTCTTCACGGAGTCAACTGACAGCTGATAGCTGAAAGCCAGGAGCTAAAGGCTAAAGGCTCGAAGCTGACCCCTGTCCCCTGACACCTGACACCTGCACCTTGACGCCTGCTGTTGTAACCTTTCTGCCGACACCCGCGTAAACCTGTTCAGAAAGGGAAGCCAGATGCCGGAACGTTCTGAGAACGTACCGAACCGCTTTCGGCTTGGCGATCTCGATGCATTCGAAGCTCTCTTCCGCGAGCATCAGCGTTCCGTCTACGGCTGGATCCTGCGCATCGTCCGCGATCCCGCTGCCGCTGAAGACCTCACGATCGAGACCTTCTGGCGCATCCATCGCGCCCATGACCGATTTGAGCCCGCACGCGCCTTCGAGCCCTGGGCCCGGCGCATTGCCACCCGCGCCGCTCTCGATTGGCTCCGCGCGCGCCGCTCCGAGTCCGGGTTCACCGATCAGGATGTTGCCGATCTGCCCTCGAAGTCAGCGCCCGATCCCGGCATCGCCGCCGAGGTTCGCTTGAAAACCGCGCAGGCCTTTGCTCGTCTACCGCCGGGCCTGCGCGTTGCTGCTGTTCTTTCCGTCATTGAAGAGCAGCCGCATAAGGACGTCGCCGCCGCTCTCGGCATCTCTGTCGGCGCCGTCAAACTGCGCGTCTTTCGCGCCATTCGATTGTTGAGAAAGGATCTGCTTCAGCAGGGAATCACGCCATGAACAAACAAGAAGAGGGACGCATCAAGCAAATTCTCCGTGAGTCGCTGCCGCCGGTTGATCCCGCGGTCGAGCCGGCGCGTGACCTTTGGCCCGCAGTTCTCCGCCGCATCGACGCCGATCCCGCCGCAGCTCCCGGGCTGCCTCGCCAGAACTGGTTTGACTGGGCTCTTCTCGCCGGACTCGTCGTCTTCGCGGTCTCGTTCCCGGCCACGATCCCGGTCTTTCTCTATTACTTATGAACTGTCCAAAAGGAGACCATCCATGAACCCCCATCCTTACCTTCGTGCTTACCTCGCTGGAGTCTTCGTCACCACGCTCATCCTGCCGGTCATGCTCACGGCGTTTATCGTCGTGCGCCTCGTGCTTCAGGTGCCCGTCCCAATTGAGCGTGGTCTCATCTTTCCCATGTCTCTCGTCCCCGCGGTCTGGGGCCTGTGGAACATGCTTTGGCTCGCCTCTCACGAGCGCACGCATCTCGCCGTCGGCGTTCACGGCGCCGTCCTGCCCTTTCTGCTTCTGCCTGTCGGAGCCACCTTCGCCCGCTGCTACGGCGTCCTCACTCTGGGTCCCACCAGTGCCACATGGTTCAATGCGCTTTCGTTCCCGTACGCTCTCATTGCTGCCGTATTTTGCTTTGGCGTCGCCGCCTATTACCTCGTCTGGAAGTACATCGTCGGCTTCCTCAACCGCACTCTCGGCATCGCCTGATCAAAGGAGGAGCGCCATGTTCGTGATCGTTCGCACCATCACCTACGCCTCTTTATTTGTCGGCCTGCTGCTGGTCTATCTGCCCGCGCGCATCCTCGCCTGGTCGGGCATCGCGCGCCCCACGACAATGGGCTGGCCGCAGATTGCAGGCCTCGTCATCGGCACCGTCGGCGCCGTCGTCGCTCTCTCCTGCGTCTGCGCCTTCGCCTTCATCGGCAAAGGCACTCCCGCGCCCTTCGATCCGCCCCGCCGCCTTGTCGTCCGCGGACCCTACCGCTTCCTGCGCAACCCCATGTATCTCGGTGCGGCCCTTGCCGTCGCCGGCGCTGCTCTCTTCTATCAGTCAATCCAGTTGCTCGCCTTTGTCGCCGGCTTCGTCCTGATTACGCACCTCTTCGTCCTCCTCTATGAGGAGCCAACCCTTCGCCGACTATTCGGGCCGGAATATGCGTCGTACTGCCAGCGGGTTCACCGATGGCTTCCATCCATGCAGGCTCATCGCTGACACTGGAACGCGTCGCGCACGCGCGGAGATCGAGGAAACATCCGTGGTCGCAGGAAGTTTTTATGGCAGATCGCTGAGAGTTGAAAGCTAGAAGCTGGGCGCCGTCTCTTCCTCATGCGGCGCGCGCACAATCTGCATCAGCATTCCGCCGTCCAGCCAATGCAGCTCGCACATCTCGCAGCTCGACATCACGGCGTGGCCTCCGCCCAAATAGAAGTGCGTGTCCATGCCCTTGTGGCATTTCGGACAGGCCACCTTGCGGTTCAGATCGGAGGCATTCGCCTGCATCGGAATCATGGTGTCCGGGTGCTTCACGCGCATGGCATCAATCAGCGCCTCAAACTCGCCCATGTCCACCAACATGCCGTGGCACTGCTTGCATGCGTGTAGCCGCAAGCCAACCAACATCACACTCCACAGCGACGCGGAGCAATTGGGGCAAGTCAGCTCGGCTGCCTCTTCGACGAACTGCATTCCAGTCTCGTCGCCCTGCGCCATCACCACGCTGTGGCAGTAGTCGCAACGGAGGCTGCCATTGTCATCCGCCATTCGCAATGGCGCGCCGCACGACGGACAGTTCATTGCTCTCCACCACACCCAGGGCAGAACTTCGCCCGCTCCGGCATCGCCCTGCCGCAATCGATGCAGAACTTCGTTTCCGCTTCGGGTGCCGCAACGGCAGCGCCCGCTGCCGGCGTTGCAGCAGCTGCACCACCAAGTACTCCCGCCCCCGCCGCGGTGCGTCCATACATCGCCTGCGCCATCGCCGCGCCCGCGCCCAGTCCCACGCCCATACCCGCCGTACCGCCCGCGTTCTGCGCAGCCTCTTCAAGCGACTCGGCAGTCTCGAACTGCGTCAGACGTCCCAGGTCGCCGGCCATGTTCACGCCGATCCGCTGGTCCATCACCTTCTGTAGATCGTCGGGCAGCGACACGCTCTCCACTACGAACCGGTTCAGCTCCAGCCCCAGCGCCGCAAAGCTTGGCGACACATCCGCTGTCACCTTATCCGTTAGCCCGCCCAAGTTCGCCGCCATATCCACAAACGAGATCTCGCTATTCGCAAAGATCGCGGTCATTCGCGCCACAATCATCGTGGTGAGCTGGCCGTCCAGGTCGTCGGCCACAACTTCTTCCCTCGTGCCCGTCACTTCGGTGAAAAACTTCCTCGGGTCCGCGATCCGGTACGAATAGTTTCCGAATGCCCGAATCCTCACCACTCCATATTCCTTGTCGCGGATCGTGATCGGCGTCGGCGTCCCCCATTTCTGGTTAATCTGCAGCCGCGTCGAGAAAAAGTACACATCCGACTTGAACGGCGACTCAAAGTCCTTCGACCAGTTCATCAGGTCGGTCAGGATCGGCATATTCTGCGTCGTCAGCGTGTGCAGTCCCGGCTCGAACACATCGGCAATCCTGCCCTCGTTCACAAACAGCGCCAGTTGCGATTCGCGCACCGTCAACTGCCCGCCGTTTTCGATCTCCATATCCGCCATGGGGTAGCGGTATGAAAGCGCGCCATCCCCGCTCTCGTTCCACTGAATGACGCGGATAAACTGCTTGCTGATGAACTCGCTAATGGACACGGTATTCTCCTCGCACGCGAGATTAGCACCGCTTCCGCCCGCAGTAACTCCCACCTTTGTTGAATGAAGTTACTTTCCGGATGCCTTTTGCCTTGTCTTCTCGATTTGTAGGAGATTTGGGGTATCTCCAGGATCCCGGCCGCTTCGAGTTCCCGCTCGCTGGCACCCCGTGATCCCGCTCACACAACCGCGAGCTACGAACTATGAACTAGCTTTTAAAGAAATCCCCCAGCCCCGCCCGCTCAGCATGGGCCGCCATTGTCGACTGAGTCGTCAGCGCCAGTTCCAGCGCCGCGCGACCCTGGCGCGCCGTCACCTTCGGCTCGCGCCGCGTCCGCACCGCCTCAAGGAATGAAAGAACTTCGAGCTTCAGCGGCTCGCCTTGCGTCACCTCCGGCTTCACAAAGGTCAAACCTGGCGCTGGGCCTGACGCTGGGCCCGGCGCTGGCCCATCGTCGATTGCCTGCGGCCTGGCCAGTCCCTTCGCAATCTCCTTCAGCTTTTCGGGATCGTTCTTTGCAGCCGCAATTTTCATTGCCAGCGCCATAGGAATCTTTCCCGATGCCAGCAGTTTCTGGATCACAGCCGAATCGAGCTTTCCCGTCGCCAGGAATTCGGCAGCCGCAGCCGCCAGTTCTCCCGATGCCACGGGTGCCCCATCTCCGGGGTCCCCAGGGACAGGTCCACGTCCCTGGGGTGGATCCAAGCTTTGCTTGGGTGGGGTATCAACTTCGCTGTCTATCCGAATTACCAGCACGTCCCGTCTTGCGTAATCGATCGACACATACTGCCGCGGCTCAAAGAACCTTAGCTTCCTTACCCGCTCCGTCGACACGCGCGACGCCGTGAAATTCGCCACGCAACCTGACTCGAACTCCACCCGCACATTGGCAATGTCCACATTGGGAGACAGAATCGGCAGCCCCACCGCACGGACCTCGCGCACCGCACTCTTCGCAAACGTCAGCACAATATCCAGGTCGTGGATCATCAAATCCAGCACCACGTCCACGTCCAGCGCCCGCGGCGTAAACACGCTCAGCCGGTGCGCCTCAAAAAACATGGGCCGCTTTAGCGTCGGTTCCACCGCAAGCACGGCTGGGTTGAAACGCTCCAGATGCCCCGGCTGCAGGATCCTTCCATTTTTTTCTTGGTTTTGGATGAGATCATCAGCTTCGCTCAGATTCGCCGCCAGCGGCTTTTCGACCAGCAGATCCAGACCGGCTTCGAGCAGCGCCGCGGCCACTTCGTGATGTTTCACGGTCGGTACGGCCACGATCGCCGCATCCAGCTTCAAGTCCGCCTTCAGCAGTTCGTCGACGCTCTTGAAATGCGGAATTCCGTACTGCCTGGCCGCTTCTTCCGCTCGTGCCGCATCGGGATCTACCGCCGCCACAAGGGCCACGCCCTCGCCCGCCGTCTCCAGTTCGCGGACCACTCTCAGGTGATTGCGCCCGAACGCTCCAGCGCCGGCCACTGCCACGCGCAACTGTCGTTCGCCTGCTATTTTGCGGCCTCTTTTTCCGGCCCTTTTCCTTCCACGGCCTTCAGGCACCGGCTGTAGAGAGCCAGCAGTTGGTTCACGTGCTCTTCGGGCTTGGCCCCGCCCGCCCCGGTAAATCCCGTTGAAGGCAATGCCGTCTTGCCCACCCCCGCTGTTGCCGCAACAAACTTCAACAGGTCCAGCGCGATATCTTCGTTACGCCGGGCTCCAAGGCCCGCGCCATTCAATGTGTCCATAAGCGTTTCTCCGAACACCGATGCTACCAGATTAAGCGGTGCTGATTCCGGCGCCGACTGCACTACCTCCGCTACCCTTAGATCAGCATGCCCCTCGCCCACATCGCCCTCGGCGCCAACCTTCCCAGCCCCGCCGGGCCGCCCGATGCCACGCTTGCCGCTGCAGTTGAGCACATTCGCTCGCTGGGTCGCGTCGCCGCGCGTTCCTCTCTCTATTCCACCGAGCCGGTCGGCCCCGCCGATCAACCCCGCTTCCTCAACGCCGTCATCGCCCTTGAAACCGATCTCGCGCCGCGCACACTGCTTGATGACCTTCTCTTCATCGAGCGCTTCTTTGGCCGCGATCGCTCTCGCTCCGTGCCCAACGGTCCTCGCACCATCGACCTCGATATCCTCCTCTATGGCGATCTTGTCCTCACCGAGCCCGGTCTTGAAATCCCTCATCCCCGCCTTGGCGAGCGTGCCTTCGTACTCGTCCCTCTCGCCGAAATAGCTCCCGATCTCCGCGTTCCTCCCTCCGGCCTGACCGCCGCTCAGCTTCTCGCCGATCTCGATCCGCGCGCCGATGCGGGCGCGGCTGTCCCCGTCAAAAGCCACCACTGGCCCATCGAATCGGGCAGCGCCTCAAACGAGAGCTGAAAGCGGACGGCTGAGAGCTGAAAGCCTCACTCCGCCCGCAAATCCAAACTGCGTCGAGGCCCCTAAGTGACATTAACCGTATTGGTTCTGAGTCCATAAGTAGCGGTGAATTCCAATTAAGATGAGTCCATCCTTCCGGGCGCCGCTCGAGCTTCTTAGCTCGCAGTGGACCGATGCCTGCTGCACCGCTGTGGTTTGGAGGTTTGCATCATGTTGTCTCACTATTTCGGATTCAAAGAAGAACCGTTCGGGTTCAGCCCCGATCCCCGATGCTTGTTTCTCAGCCGCACCCATCAGCAGGCGCTTGAAGCGCTTAAGGACGGCTTCCAAAGCAACCGCGGTTTCACTGCCATGATCGCGCCCCCCGGAATGGGGAAGACAACGCTCCTGTTCCGCTTCCTCGAAGACGTTCGCGAATCCGCATGCGCCGTGTTTCTCTTTGACCTCGATGCCACCTGCGAGCCGCGCGAGTTTGTCGCCTACGTCCTGCGCGATCTCGGCATCACTCCCGCCCAGGGCAGTGCTGAAATGCACGAGCAGCTCAGCGAAGCTCTCATCAAGGAAAACATGGCCGGCCGCAAATTCGTCATCGTGATTGACGAGGCCCAGAATCTCTCTGAAGCTGTGCTCGAGCGCGTTCGCCTTCTCACCAACTTTGAAAACTCGCGCGGCAAGCTCATTCAGGTGGTCCTCTCCGGTCAGCCGCAGCTCTCTGACAAGTTGCTCCAGTCCTCTCTCATCCAGCTCCGCCAGCGCATCTCCACGGTCTGCCACATTGAGCCGCTTTCGGCCGGAGAGATTGCCGGTTATATCGACTACCGGGTCAAAATGGCGGGCTATCTTGGCCGCCCGCTCTTTGCTGAAGACGCCATTAAGTTGATCGCGGAGGCCAGCCAGGGAACTCCACGTACTATCAACATCCTTTGCTACAACACGCTCACGCTGTGCTCCAAGCTCAAGTCCAGGCAGGTTGACGCTGCCAGGGTGGCCCAGGTCATCAGCGCCCTCCAGTTGGTTCCGCATTCGAATGCGCGCGCCGCGGCCGCTGTCGATGCTCCCGCCGCTGCCGCCGCCGGTGAAACTGTTGAGCAGTCTTGCAAGAGACGGGAATTCGGCGGCCTTCGCCTGGCGCCGGAATCTGACAATCCCGCTCCAGCAGACCGAAAGAAGCCAGCGGCTGAGCCCGCGATGCCCAGATTCTGGGAGCGGACCCGGTTGCGGCTCGTGAGCTTCGCTTCAGCAACCGCAGGCAGCGCAATGATCTGGGTTCCCGCGGCCGCGCTCATCCTCGTGATCAGCTTCGTTGGCATTGTCCGTGTCACTGAAGTCTTCTCCCCGCCGTCTCACACAACCGGCGCTGACCAGACCACGGACATGTCGGCTCCGCCGCCATCCGATTCTGATGATCCCGGCGCGACCGAATCCACTGCGCCGGCCGATTCCGGCAATCCGGTTTCCGCGCCCGCCGCTGCTCCCAGGCCAATGCAAGCCGCCTCCGCTCCCAAGCCCTCGCCAATCAATGCGAGACCAGCGGCTTCCAATCCGATGCGATCCTCGTCATCAGGTTCAGATCAGAAATCGCTCCAGGGCAGCGCCACCATCCCCATGCCAGTAGTGGCCGCGCAACCTGTCGTGATGGCGCCACAGACAAATGTTCAGCCGCCCTCCGCCAGTTCGAGCGCTACTCCGGCCGCCCCTCAGCAGGCATCAGCACCGCCTGTCGCACCCGCGCCCAAACCCGTTCATCCCGCGCTTGGCGGCGACGCGCCGCAGCCTGGTTCCACTGGCGAAGCGGCGCCGAGCGTTCGCCCCGCACTGCCCCAGCCTTGATCCTTGAACTTTTCGCTCGCTTAATGGTCCGGATACCGGCCGCGCCTACTGCGCGCTACTCTTCGCTCTCCGCAATCCAATAGCGCAGAACCTTATTGTTCTCGCTGTCGTAGCTGCAAACCAGTTCCACGCGCTTGAACACGCCGGTCGAGTCCTCCAGCAGGAGCTTGTCAGATACGCTCGTGGTAATTCCCGGCGCTACGTGAACTGAGACCTGATCGCTAAACCGCTCATCCGGTGTGGCTCCGTATGCCCATCTGAACCCGTTGCCCGCAACCGAACTTAGATATTCATCCGCGCCTCTCGAGCATGCCCGCTGCGCCTGCGCCCCGTCGTCATCCGGCGTTCTTGTGTCGCCGCCCGGGTGTTGCCTGTCCGCAGCCGCTACTCCGCCGGCGCGCCATGCTTCCCATGCCCTCAGGCCGATGGTGAGTCCGACCACGCACACGGCAACAACCGCAATGGATGCCGCTGCCACCTGCCACCACGCGCTCCTCGTTCGCGCCGGCTCCCATTCGCCAACAAATTGATCGATGTCATAGAGCAGCGTCCCAGTCTCATCTTCTTTTTGCCAGCGCACCGCCACCAGGTCGGTCGCGGGGCTGCTCACATACACCTGTCCCGCCAGGCCGTCTTCCTTGCGTTTTACCTGCGCGCCTTTTGCGGGATACTTTCGCGAACTCACTTCGCATCCCTCCTCGATCGCCGCGCATCCTTCACTTCCGGAGCCCCATTGATTTTTCGGCTGAAACGGAATATAACACCGCTCGCCTTCACAGTCGTCGCCGCGGAATCCCGTTCGGCTGCGTCAAAATGGTTAAGTAGCCCTTTTCCCCAACCTTAAGAGTGCAACCCATGCGGCGGTCCTCACTCAATGCGACGTTTTGCGCGCTGCTTTTCGCCGCGTCGCTTTCGCTGTGCCTAGCCGCGCAGTCCCCGCCGCCTGCCCCCGCATCCCAGTCAACCAACGCCGCGCCGGTCGCCAAACCTGCGCCGATCACCAATGTCGACCAGGTCACCGTCACCGCTTATCGCGCCCCGCTCGGCGTTTTAGAAAGCCCCGTCACGACGCGCCTGCTCACCCGGCAAGCGCTGCGCTCTGCCGCCGGCGTCACCTTCGATGACCAGTTGCGCCAACTTCCCGGCGTCGAGCTCTTTCGCCGCTCCAGTTCGCTCGTGGCCAATCCCACCTCGCAGGGAATCAGCCTTCGCGCCCTCGGTTCCACCTCGGCCAGCCGCACGCTCGTCACCGAAGACGATGTTCCACTCAATGACCCGCTCGGCGGATGGATTCACTGGCAGGAGCAGCCAGAGCTATCCATAAAAGACGTCGAACTCGTCCGCGGCGGCGCTAGCGACCTCTATGGATCAAGCGCCATCGGCGGTGTGGTGAACATCGTCCCCGCACGGCCCTCGTCCAATGGCTTCGAGATGCAGAGTACTTTCGGTGGCGAAGGAATCTACGACAACAGCATGATGGCGACGGCTCATCATGGTCCGTGGAATCTCCTCGGTGCCGGCGGCCTAATCGGCACCGACGGCTACATTCAGGAAGCGCCATCGCAGCGTGGGCCCGTCGATGTTGCCAGCAACGTTCACAGCCAGAACGCGCTCGTCTTTGCCGGCCGCGACTTCGGCAACCTCAAGCTGTTTGTGCGCGGCACTGGTTTCGATGAGTCCCGACACAACGGAACTCCGTACCAGATCAACGCCACGCGGCTCATCCGCTACTCGACGGGCGCCGATTGGCAAAATGCGCACAGCACCGCGCTTGCCCTGCGGCTTTACGGATCGGACGAGCGCTATCGCCAGACATTTTCGAGCATCTCCAATCTTCCCAACTTTGGCGATGCGGCGTGCACCTACCGCTGCGGCGAGACTCCGAGCAAATTCTCCTATGTCCCCGACAACGAACTCGGCGGCGCCCTGCATTGGAGCCAGCCATTCGGCACGGGCCTGCTTCTTGTCGTTGGAGCCGATGCCCACGACGTCCGCGTCTGGGACCGCGAGCAGTCGTACACCGGCGCGGCCGCGCTCACCAATCTTGCCGACCATCAGCGCGACTCGGCCGCCTACGCTGAGGCCATGTGGGAGCACAAGGCGTGGACGATTGTCGCCTCCGCTCGCATGGACTGGTTCCAGAACTACGATGGCCACGAAACCCAGTGGAACGGATCAACCTGGCGCCCGACCGCCGCTCAGCCGCCGCAGCGAGATGAGCGCATATTCGACCCGCGCCTCGGCCTCTCGCGCAAGTTGTCGCCGCACTGGGCGCTCACTGCCTCCGGCTTCCGCGCCTTTCGCGCGCCCACGCCAAGCGAGCTCTACCGATCCACGCAGGTCGGCAGCCAGCTCACGCTACCCAACGGCAGCCTCCTCAGCGAGCGCGCCACCGGATGGGAAGCCGGCATTGCCGCTGAGCGCTCATGGGGCAGCATCCGCTCCAGCTATTTCCTCACCCAGGTCAATCGGCCCATCGTCGCCGTCACCACTTGTGCCACCTGCTCGCCGATTCTGCTCATGCGCCGGAATCTCGGCCAGATCGAGAGCCAGGGAATTTCGCTCGACTATGAACTTGCTCCCCGCTCATGGCTCGCCGTTGACGGCGGCTACCAGTACGCGCATGCCGTGGTCTCTCGCGGCACGCAGGACCTCGGCAATTGGATTCCTGAAGTCGCCCGCAATCTGGCCACGCTCAACCTGCGCGCATTCCGCCCGTCAATCGGATCCATCAGCCTTCAAAGCCGTCTCAGCGGCCGCCAGTTTGACGACGACGCCAACGCCAATCTCCTGCACGGCTACTTCCGTCTCGACGCCTACGTCTCGCACACCTTCACCAAGCGCACTTTCGGCTCGCAAATCGAGCTCTTCGCTGCCGGCGAAAATCTCTTCAACCGCGCCATCGAAGTTTCCAAGACTCCGACAACCACGCTCGGCCAGCCCCGCACCGCCCGCGCCGGATTCCTCATCCACCTCGGCCGCACAAGCGATTAGTCCCGCGGCCGGGCCGCATCGCATCGCCGCGTTGGCGCAGCCTCGCCAGAGGCCCCGATCAACGCGCACACGTCATCGTGCAGACACGAGTCGGGATTTCTCCCGACTCGTACCAGCATTCCCGGGGGAGGGACTTTATTGCAGGTTGTTTTGAAGCGGCGGTCTTGATTTGTTGACGTGCAGAGTCGTTGCAGGAATTGTTTGCTTCGAACCACAACTCTACAAAGTCCACGCCCCTAAAGATGGTCAATTTTGACCACGACCGTTTTGCCTGGGCCGATCATTCCCTTGTTCCCTTAGTCCCTAAGTCCCTTAGTCCTTTGTTCCCCGTCTCTGCTTCTCATCCCCGCTAGAATGGCTTGGTGCCCCCGTTCTTCCAACTCCTCGCTACAACTGCCTCCGGCGGCCGCCGCGGCCGTCTCTTCCTACCCCATCAAACCGTCGAGTCCCCCGTCTTTATGCCCGTCGGCACACAGGGAACCGTCAAAGCCGTCCCCCAGGACACGCTCGAGTCCCTCGGCGCAGAAATCATCCTCGGCAACACCTACCATCTCTATTTGCGCCCCGGCCACGAACCCATTCGCCGCATGGGCGGTTTGCATCGCTTCATCAGTTGGCCGCGCGCCATCCTTACTGATTCCGGCGGCTTCCAGGTCTTCTCCCTCAGCTCGCTCCGAAAAGTTACTGACGACGGTGTCCGCTTTCGCTCTCATCTCGACGGGAGTTCGCACTTCTTCACTCCCGAACATTCGATCGACGTGCAAATCGCACTCGGCTCCGATATCTGCATGGCCTTCGACGAGTGCACCGAGTATCCAGCCACTCGTGATCGCGCCGAAGAAAGCCTCCGCCTCACCATGGCCTGGGCGCGCCGCTCTCTCGATCATTTCCACGCGCATCGCGACGAAGTTCCCTGGCGCGATCAACACGAAAATCAAACACAATCATTGTTTGCAATCGTTCAGGGCGGCATGCATCGCGATCTCCGCCGCCAGTGCGCCGAGCGCCTCGTTGAAATGGACTTCGACGGCTACGCCATCGGCGGCCTCAGCGTCGGCGAGCCGCGTTACCTGACACTTGAAATGATTGCGGAAGTTTTGCCGCTCTAGCCCAAAGACAAGCCGCGCTACGTCATGGGTGTCGGCTATCCCGACGAAATCGAGCAATACGCCCGCATGGGTGTTGACATGATGGATTGCGTTCTTCCGACCCGCGCCGCTCGCCACGCTCTCCTCTTCACCAGCGAGAGCCGCCTCAACATCAAGAACAAACAGTATGCAGAGGATCAGTCCCCTCCCGACCCCGCCTGCCAGTGCCCCGTCTGCCGCCGCTACTCGCGCGCCTATCTGCGCCATCTCGTCCAGGCCGGCGAGCCGCTCTCCGCCACGCTCAACTCCATCCACAATCTCGCCTACTACCTCGGCATCATGCAGCGCGTTCGCGCGTCGCTCGAATCCGCTCCCGCGCACTCGCGAGGCTGATCGCTTTCATTCGCCTGGCGAAGCAGCAACCGCGGCCTTCGCCGATAAACTCTCCAGATTCTTGCTGAGAATCACGACCGCAGTGATCCAAAGCGCAATGCCCGTTCCGCCCGTGCATAGAGCGGAGCTCATGCGGCTCGCAGAAATCGGGAGCGAACCAAACGCAGCCAGAGAAATGGCCGCACCCGTCGCATAGTAAAGAGGAATTTTGAAGAGTTTGCCGAGCGGAAAAAAGTGGATCCCTACGACCGCGCCAATCCATTGCCCGAATAGGTCTGGCCGATGGAAGTGGCCTAGGATCGGCCCTCCGACTGAAATTGCGGCGCCTTCCGTCGCGACGATGAGCGCATACCCGATTCTGTAGAACTTCACCAGTCGTCTATCCAAAACAACTCTTGGCACGTGTCGCAGCGCGGCAAGGTTTGCAATCGACCAGACCACAAGAATTGCCGTCACAACCGCGATCACTCCGAACCACGGTATTCGTTCGCCCTGGATCGCATCCTGAACCCACCAATACAGCGCATAGGCCCCGAACCCCGCGCAGACCATGGCACCAACCGCTCTGCCTCGCATGCGAACCAGCAAATCCGAGCCGTCCCGCGGACCGAGAATTCCGCCTGCCTCGCTCATTCCATCCTCCGGTCTTCGGACCAGCCCCGCCCCTCAAATTGCCGAGCCCAGCAACTCCTTCAGCGCCGATACATATTCCGTCAGCGCCGTGCGCCCTTTCTCCGTCATACGGTAGAGCGTCTGCGGCTTGCGCAGCACAAACTTCTTCTCCACCGCAACGTATCCTGCCTCTTCCAGCTTCATCAGCTGCGCGCCCAGGTTCCCGTCCGTCGAGCCGGTCTTCTCCCGCAGCCAGGTAAATTCCGCCTCTTCCACACCCAACAACAGCGAGAGCAGAGCCAGCCGCAGCTTCCCGTGAATCACAGGATTCAACTCCGGCAGCTCAGGCATTTGCCGCCCCCTGCCTCCGCTGCTCGCGCGACTCGAGGATCATCGCGTAGATTCCAAACGCAATCTGGCACAAGAAAATGGCCACCAGAAACGCGATCGTGCTTTGCGTTACGGTGCCAAACAAGGAGGCCGCCGATGCCAGCCACCACACCACTGCGCATCCAAACTGGGCCGGCCACTTCAGCAGGATTCCGGATGCGGCATTGGCCGTCCCCAGCAGCGTCGCAACTACTGCCACGCACACCTGCTGGTCAGCCCTGCCGCTCAGCCCCAGCGGCAGCAGCAGCGCAAACATCGAAATTCCCATCGCCGTCCAGATGGACATGACCGCCCGCCCCACCGTGGTCATAGGCGCCTTTGCGCTTCTGTGCATCCGCCTCAACAGCGCCACGTTAAGCAGCCACGTGCCCACCATCGTCACCGGCCATGCCATGTAGTGCTGCCCCCAAATGGGCCCGCCAAATAACCCTGTTGACCACGCGATGGCCACATAAAACGCCACTCCCCACAGCACAATCGTCCACGCCCATTTCGCGGTGCTCCGCCGTCCCTCGGCGATCATGCTCTCAATCAGCTCCAACCGCTCCGTCAGTTCCTGATTCTCTGCACTCATACCATTCCTCCCGTTGTTCCTCGGTCCCGCATTTTCTTAGTCCCTTAATCCCTCGGACCCCAAGTCCTTTAGTCCCTCAGTCCTCGCTTCACGCGTACTCCCACCGCCGTGCGATGCGCCTCGCCACCACAAACAGCACCACACCAATCCCCAACAGCACCGACACCTGCGGCCAGAGAGCCGTAACCGGCAAATCCCGCCAGAACACCTTGGTGAACCCGTCGATCGCCCACGCGTTGATTGTCAGCAGCCCCGCCTTCTGCATCGACTCCGGCATCAGGAACCGCGGAAACATGCTCCCGCCGATCGACGACATAATCAGAATCACCAGCGTCGACAGCGCGCCCAGTTGCGCCCGCGTATGGCACAGGCTCGCCAGCAGCATCCCGAATGCCGCCACCGCAAACGCCGTGCATAATCCCATCACTGCGAATCCCGGCAGATGGCTGAAGAAGTCCAGCTTGAACGCCGCCCATCCCCACAGAAACATCGCCACTAGTTGCACAAACGCCAGCAGCGTGTTGAACACCAGCTTTCCCGCCAACAGCTTGGTCATCGTCACGCGCGTGCTCAGCACCCGCTCCAGCGTTCCGCTCTCCGCCTCGTCCAGCAGCGCTCCTGCCGAACCGCTCGCCGTAAACAGCAGGAACATCACTCCGATCGCCGCCGCGTAAAACGAAATCATCGGGCTCTTCTTGTTCTCGCCTACCACCGCGCGCTCCTTTACCTGCACGATCCCCGCGCCCGCGTCTTCTGAACTTCCGCTTCCCGAACTCCCGCTTCCGGCTCCGACCTTTCCGTCTGCCTCTAATTTCCGCAGCGCCTCCAGCTCGCCGTCCACCTTCGTCTTCTGCGCCGGAGTAAATCCGCCCATGTACTCTTCTGCGTACTTCATCCCCTCATCCGCCATCGCCGAGGGCATCGATGTCATCGCCGCTTTCTGCAGCAGCCCCACCACAATCTGTGGAGCGATCGTGTCGCTCTGGTCGTTCAGAAGTTCCAGCGTGCTTCCCCCGGCATCCGGCACAAACGCAATCGGGTGCTGGCCGAACCCCTGCGGAATGATCAGCGCCACCGGCGCGTCACCTGCCTTCACCGCCGCTTCCGCCGTCGCCGCCGTGTATTCAGGACCAGCCGGGGCCCCTTTTTGGTTCACCGGACTGCGATGGATCCAGAGCGAGCCGTCCTGCTCCAGCGTCCGAACCAGGTTTTCCGAGCCTTCGCTCTTGTCCTGGTCGACAACGATTAACGTCACGTGCGGTGTCGAGTTGTTTTCTTTCCCGAAAATCACCGCGAAAATCGTGAAGAACGCCAGCGGCAGCACGAAACTCAATACCATCGCCCCGCGGTCCCGCCGCAATGCAATCAACGCCGTCCTTGCCACATTCCAGATCAATCTCGTAACTCCCTTCCTGTCAGGTGCAGAAAAACCGACTCCAGGTTCGGTCTCCGCAGCGATAAATCCACCAGCTCCAGCCCCGCCTTCGTCGCATCGTCCAGCAGTGGAGCAATCTCTCCCGCCTGCTCGATCGTGAACTCCGCAGTCTCCCCCGTCACTCGCCCGCCGTGCCGCCTGGCCCACGCCTCAATCGCTTCCGTCTCTCCGGCAAGCCGCGCCAGCACCTGGCTCCGTCTCCCAAACGTTCCCTCCACCAGCTCTTCCTTCGTGCCCTCCGCAATAATCCTTCCGTGATCGATAATTGCGATCCGGTCGCACAGCCGCTCTGCCTCTTCCATGTAGTGCGTCGTGTACACAATCGCCGTCCCCGCATCCCTGAGCGCCTTGATCATCTCGAAGATCCGGTTCCGTGACTGCGGATCCACGCCCACGGTCGGCTCGTCGAACAGCACTACCTTCGGACGGTGCATCATCCCCGCCGCCATATTCAGCCGCCGCTTCATCCCGCCGCTCAGCGTCTTCGCCACGTCGCCCTGCTTCTCTTCGAGCGCCGCCCAATGCAGGCACCACGCGATCGCTTCTTTCAGCGCCTGCCCCTTCAGCCCGTAGTACCGCCCAAACGATCCAAGGTTCTCCCGGCAGCTGATCCGCGGATAAATCGAGAGCTCCTGCGGAACCCACCCCAGCGCCATGCGCGCCTCGGTGGACCCGGCCGCCTTCCCCATCACCATCACGCGTCCGCTGTCCTGGATCACGCGACCCACCATGCTCCGGATCAGCGTGCTCTTTCCCGCCCCGTTCGGCCCCAGCAGTCCTAGGCACTCGCCCGCTCGTACCTTCAGGCTCACCTTGTCCACCGCCGTCAAATCGCCGAACCGCTTCACCAGCGCATCAACTTCCAGCGCTGTGTTCGTCCCCGTCTTCTGCGCACTTGCCTTCATCGTCCCTCTCTGATCGTTTTCCGCTGCTTCTTGTTCCCAAGGGTCCCTTGCTCCTTCGCCCCGCGTGAAGAGAACTCTACAAAATAGAGTACTCGATGTCAAGAGAATTCTGCGCCCTTGATCCAAGATGTCAGCGTTGCGAAGCACCAGCGTCAGCGTGTTATTGAAAAACAGATAGAAATTATTGAATAACAGAATATATGTATTGACAAACAATAAATACTGATCCATAGTCGTGTTTCGTCTGGAGAAAGGGATGTATGAACCTGATTGGCCCGAAGTCGATTGCTTCGAAACTCCATTTAGTCGTCAAGATCCTGTTTTTTATGCAGATTGCGCGTGTTCTGCTTATGGCAATCGCTCCAATTCTTCCTTCCAGTACTCATCAGTATTTGTCGTTCGATGTTCAAAGCGGTCCGTTGGAATTTGGCATCGCTGTGTTCCGAGGCGCCGAAGCCAGATGGTGGATCTGGAGTATGGAGCTGGTTTCACGAGCATGTCATTTGGTGGTTCTCTACCTCCTGATGCGAATCCTGGAACCTGCCGGGATCGGAGAACCGTTTCATCTCAAAACGCCGAGCCGCTTGCAGATGATGGGCTGGGCTGTCGTAGTCAGCTCTCTTCTGCGAACGGTCTTTTGCGCCAAGTTGCTGAACATGGGGTCGGTGACCGAACCAGGCGCCTGGATCTCCTGGGCGATCGATTTCGATGCGATCTTTATGGGAATCCTGCTGGTGGTGCTCGCAGAGGTTTTTCGTCGCGGCTATGCGCTCAAGACAGAAAGCGAACTGACTGTATAGGTAAGGAGCTATGGCGATTCGTGTACATCTCGACCGGGTCATGCTGGAACGAGGCATCTCTCTGACTGAGCTTGCCGGCCGCGTGGGAATTACGCTGGCGAACCTATCCATTCTGAAAAGCAACAAGGCAAAGGCCATTCGATTCTCCACACTCGACGCGCTGTGCAAAGAACTGAACTGCGCTCCGGGAGACATTTTGAAGTATGAGATGGGAGCCGAAGAAGCGGAATGAATCTGCACAAAAAGATCCCGGTCCTTAGGCTCAGACAATGACCACTGGCCACTGACCACTATTTACAAATGCAGCAGGAACACCGGGGCCATCGCCGCCAAAATTGCCGCCATCAGAAGCCCCAGTACTTCCATCGCCTGCTTCGGCGCCTTCGGCAGCCAGCGAATCCCGAAGACAAGCAGCGCGGGCAGCTGCGCCACCATCAGCAATTGCCAGATGTGCGCGGCAGCTCCTTCATCCGCTTCCCGCGCAGCACCATAAAGCGCAATGTGCCCCAGCACCACCGCCAGCGCCGTCAGTGCCATCCCCAGGGGAACGAGCGCGCTCGGCTGCCTCGCCACCGTCCCAAAAGTCGTCCGGTATTCGCTCATCGCGCCTCCCATTGTTGGATGAATGTGTTCGCCCACCGCGCCTCTCATCACGTCCGTCCACGTCTTCAGGTCCGCGCGGCCTTCCAATAGAAAATCCTCAAACTCCTCGCCATACCGTTCTCTCCAGCGGCGCGGATACATCCGCGTCAGCAGACTCGCCAGCCTGCGGTTCATCGCGCCTCCAGCCTCTTCAGCCCCGCCTTTGAAAACTCATTTAACTTTGTCAGCTTGGCGCGCAGCACCCTCAGCCCATCGGGAGTAATCCGGTAAGGGTGGCGACGCTCCTCCGCTGGCAGCGGTTTGATCCACCCTTGCTGCTCGAGGCGCGCAATCGCACCGTACAGCGCTCCCGGCCCCAGCCGCGTGCCGCACAGCCGCTCAATGTCCTCAATCATCGCGTGCCCGTGCTTCGGCCCGCTTGCCAGGCTGGCCAGCACCAGCAGCGGCGGATCGGAATAATATCCGAAATCCATCTCGCTTTCCGTATCTACTACGTCCCGCGTACTACGCATGACGTAGTTATCGCACAACCCGCCATCCTTTGCAAGCAGATTCTTCGGGTGGGGAAAACTGCAGCTCGCGTCACCGTTCTCCCCGCCTCTTCAAGCGCCAGCCAGCGATCAATGCATCGCCATTGCCGGGGCCGGCGTCCCATCGGACCATTTGCCAACCCACACAAGGAAAATCGTCACCCGCTCCTCTGGGTCATTGGCCGCCATCAATGGGGACCCCGGCAGATTCGCACCCCAGCTCTTCGCCGCGTCGCCCGCAACAAAGAACATCAGATGCGGATGCCAGCTCATGTCGCGGTCGCCCAGGTACTGCCGCTTCGATGTCATGTAGCACATCGCTCCCGGCTCGAGCGCCGGCAGCTCCTTCCTGTCCAGTGCCTTCGAGGTCGCCTCCACAATCTCCGCCTTCGACTTTCCTTTGAGCACCAATTTCGTCTTCATCAGGTAGATTTGCACAAAGCTCCTTGCCGCTGCCGGATTAAAGCAAATAGGCGCACGAACCTTGGCATTCCAAAACTCCGGATCGTCGGTTGCCGCGCCCCATCCTCGCTCCACGATGCACAGAAAACCGTTCTCCCCTCTCACCGCGGTCGTGTATCCCTCGCGCCCCAGCACCAGCACTTCGGCTCCGTCTGAAATCGATGCCGGAGCGGCACTGCGAGCCAGCGCAATCTCCGCACTCGCGTCGGCCGTCAGGTACCCATTCACAGGAGCCATGGCGGCATAGGCGGTCTGCGCCCGCGCCGGTCGCGCCGCGCAGGGCAGCACGAACGTGGCAACAATCGCGGCTGCAACAAACTTCGAACTTGTCTTTTGCAAGGGGTCCTCCGTGAAGCATTCGCCTTGTGTCAGGTTTTCGAAATCCTAACCCCAACTCCAGGCCGCCTGCCCATCTTAGATCAAATCAAAACCCGAATTCCTCTCCGTTGCTTTCCGATTGCGCCTCCCTTTTTGCCGTGTAACGATAATTCCGATATGCATCTTCATGCTCGTTCGTGGATTGCGGCTGCATTGTTCGCGATCGTCACGATCCCTTCCGCCCGCGCTCAGGTCGTCGACTTCCAAAACGAACGCCAGCCCGTCGTCGCGATCCACGATCTATGGCGCTTCCACACCGGCGATGATCCAGATGGCAAGTTGGGATGGGCCGCTCCCGGCTTTGACGATTCTTCCTGGAAACTGCTGCGCTCCGATGAGCCTTGGTCCACGCACGGCTATCCCAACTACACCGGCTTTGCTTGGTACAGGTTTCGCGTCATCCTGCCTCCAACCCCAAAGCCCATGGCTCTCTACATTCCCGAAATCAGCACCAGTTACCAGGTCTTTGCCGATGGCCGTTTGATCGGCTAGCTCGGCGGATTGCCTCCTCGCCAAAAAGTTTTCCGCACCTTCGGAATTGGAACGGAGCGATTGTTTCTCCTCCCCGCTGATCTTACATCTCAGGGCGGTTCGCTCACCATTGCCATCCGCGTCTGGCAATGGTCCGGTTGGTCTGTGGGTTTCGGTGGTGCCGGACCAGGGGGGCGGATCTTCATCGGCGACGCCGGTCTCTTGAACGATCGCAAAGATGCCGCCATGCTCCATCAATTCCGGGATGATTTCGCGGGCAATATTCTGCTTTTCGCCTACTTCCTCGTGGGTCTCGCCGGACTCGGCCTCTTCCTTTTACGCCGTCAGGAACGCGAATATCTGTGGTTTGCCCTGGCCGAGCTCTTGAACGCTGTAGCCATTGCCTGTGCAGACGATCTGGACTTCAGGCCATCATGGTGGCAGGGACATTGGGCGCTCATTGGATGCCTCGGCGTCATCACTTCCATCTGCTTCTTCATGTTTTTCGTCGTTTTACTCAAGCAGCGCCGCACCTCCATCTACTGGATCGGGCTTGCATTCGCAGTATTGGCGCCCGTCCCCAGCTTCGCCTATTCGCTGAATTTGCTCAGTGACTCCATGTGGATTGGTACGACCGCTCTCGCCAATCTGCCCTACGCTGCCTGCGTCATTGTGGTCATCTTTCTCGCAGTCCGGCGCGGCAATCTCGATGCGCGTCTCCTCCTCGGTCCCGTCGCTCTGTCCTACTTCGTAGGCATCGTCGACTTCGTCATTGTCGGCCTGTCGATCGCCGGTGTCACCAAATGGGCTCTCTACGTTCGCTTGAACCAGATCGTCTCCTGGCCGTTTCCCGCCTCGGCGCAAAACATCGCCGACTTCCTCATGCAGATCTCCATCCTTGCCATCCTGGTGCTGCGCTTTGCCCGCACGCGCCGCGATGAGGAGCGCCACGCCTCCGAGCTCGAGGCCGCGAGAGCCGTTCAGCAGGTGCTGGTTCCGGAAGACATTCCGGCCATCCCCGCCTTCCGGATCCAGAGCGTCTACAAGCCAGCTGAAGAAGTGGGAGGCGACTTCTCGCAGATCATCCGGCTCCCCGACGGCGGCCTGCTCGCGGCCATTGGCGACGTCAGCGGCAAGGGCATGCCCGCCGCCATGACCGTTCCTCTGCTCATCGGAACGCTGCGCACGCTGGCTCACTACACTGAAAGCCCCGGAGAGATTCTCGCCGCCATGAATCAGCGAATGCTCGGCCGAACCAATGGCGGATTCACCACCTGCCTCGTCATGCGCATCGCTCCTGACGGAAAAGTCATTGCGGCCAACGCTGGCCATCTCGCGCCCTATTTGGGCGGTGTTGAGCGCGAAATTGAAAGCGGTCTTCCACTCGGCCTCGCGGCGCATTCAAGCTATTCCGAAACCGGGATCACGCTGAACGCCAACGAACAGCTCACCCTCCTCACGGATGGCGTCGTCGAGGCGCGCGGCAAAGACGGCCAGCTCTTCGGGTTTGACCGCACCCAGGCCATCAGCCAGACGTCCGCTGAGGCCATCGCCCAAGCCGCGCAAGCCTTCGGTCAAAACGACGACATCAGCGTCATCTCCGTCACGCTGACCCCGATGATGAAGCGCCCGCCGGCATAAGTCAGTCGAGGCGAGCCGGGGGTTTTGCAGCAAACATCCAGCGCGGCGCGCTCTGCATCCAAGTTTGTGGAGTACGGGTACCCTCCCCCCACAAAAACTGCTGATGTCTGGCGATCACGCACCAATCCGGGTTCTTGTCGTCGACGACGACCACCTTGTCGCCGACTCATTAGCGCTGATTGTGCGCGGACGGGGATTTGAGTCTCGCGCGGTCTACAGCGGCGAGGATGCGGCGGAGCTCGCGCTCACCTGGAAGCCCGATGCGGTCATTGCTGACGTAATCCTGGGCAAACTGGACGGAGTGGCCTTGGCCGCTTATCTCGCGGAAGTGCTGCCCTCATGCAGGGTCATCCTCATATCGGGAAATCCGGGCGCCGCCGAATTATTGAACAAATCGAACGAGCCCGGACGCGGCTTTCCCCTGCTTGCCAAGCCGGTCCATCCCGACCACATTTTTGAGTTTCTCGGCACGTCAACCCGCGAAGCAAGCGCGTGACCTTGAATTCTGCTCTCGCAACTCTCCAATCACCCGACCCAACACCTCCGCCCAATTGCCGGCCACCTTCTGCCGGAACAGCCGTGCCGTCGGATACCACGGCGTTCGCTCCGACACTTCCATCCAGCGCCAGTCCGAAAGATGCGGCAGCAAAATCCAAACCGGCTTTCCCATCGCCCCGGCCAGGTGCGCGATGCAGGTATCCGTCGTGATCACCAGGTCCAGCGTCGCCATCAGCGCCGCTGTCTCCGCCAGATCGCGCTCGCCGCTCGATCCATCCATAACAAGAATGTCCTCAGGCAAATTTGCAAGTTGCTCCGCCGCCTCACCCTTCTGTACCGAGATTCAGTTCGCATCCACCGCGCGCAGCAACGGCACGAGTGTCTTCAACCGCATCAATCGCGCCGCGTCTGCCTTGTACTTCGGATTTCCAGCCCACGCCAATCCCACGCGATTCACGTTGCGCGCATCGGCCCGAACAGAAGGGACCTCCTTCCGCTTTTCGCGCACCAATTCCTCATCCGCTCCGAGATAAGCTCCTGCCCGCGGAACCGTCTCAATCGTTGTCCCAAACACCGCGGGCAGACTCATCAGAGGGCACTCCAAATCGAACGCAATCCTGCTCAAATCCACCACCGCGGTCTCCGCAAGCCCCGCGCGCACCACTGCCAGCGATCGCATCAGCCGCTCCGCCGCCGGTTGCACTTCGAGCACCGGCCTTCCACCGCGCGCCGCCACCAGCGCCGCATAACGGCAGAACTGGATCGTGTCTCCTAATCCCTGTTCCGCGTGAAGCAGTACGGGTTCTCCGTGTAGCTCCTCGCCATTCCATCGCGGCTGCGTAAAGTGCCGCGGCCTGCGGTGCACTTCGCGAAATTTCCATCGCGATTCGTATCCAGCCCATCCGCGCTCCCAGTCGCCCAATCGCAACTGCGTCAGCGCCAGGTTGTACTTGGCTCCTGCGCTTGCCGGATCTCGCTCCACCGCAGCCTCATGCGCCTTCAACGCTTCCTCCATGTGCCCCAGGTCGAGCAGGGAATTCCCGCGGTTCGACGCTGCCGCGCGACTGCCCAGTTGCTCGGCTCGCTCGAAGACTCGAACCGCTTCCTCGAATCGTCCCTCGAGATGCAACACAATGCCATGCATATTCACGGCCTCGTCGAACTCCGAGTTCCGCTCGATCGCCCAGCGCATCCACTCCCGCGCACCAGCCGCGTCCCGCTCGGCCGCGCGCAACTGGCACCACGCAACCAGCGTCTCCACTTGGTTCGGGTTCAGCGCGAGCGCCCGCCGAAGATTCGCCTCCGCCGCCTCCAGCCTTCTCCTGTCCCGCTCCAGCAGAGCCAGGTTCACCCATCCCGAAATCAGGTCCGGCCGCAACTCCACTGCGCGCTGCAAAGCCGCCTCGGCCTCCGCCTCTCGGCCCTCCTCGCGCAGCAAGGAACCCAAATTGATCCACGCCGCCGCAAAGTCCGGCCGCATCGTCAGCGCCCGCCGGTATCGCTTTTCCGCTTGGCACGTGCGCCCCAATCGCGCCAGCGCGAACCCCACGGCAAACTCACCCTCCGGCAATCGCGGCCGCAACTCGAGCGCAGCCTCGTACGGCTCGAGCGCCTCTTCATTCCGTCCTGTAAGCGCGAGCGCATTCCCCAATCCCAAATGCGCCGCCACAAATGCTGGCCTCCGTTGCAACGCCAACTCAAACTCCCGGATCGCCTCGCTTGGCCGCCCTGCCGCAATCTTCAGTTCGCCCATTCCCATCGGTGCCAGCGCATCCATTCCATCCAGCCGGATGGCCTCCGCGTAGGCTCGCTCCGCTTCATCCATCCGATCGGCTGCCTTCAGCGCTTGTCCCAGCACCACCCACGCGGCACCCATCTCCGGTGCCGACGCTACTCCAGCAGCCGCCATCTTCACCGCGGCTTCTGTCTGCCGGCTGCTCAGCGCCACCAGGCTCATGCCCACTAAAGCCTCGGGCTGTTGAGGGTTTCGCTTGAGCGCGCGCTGGTAGCAGAGCGCAATCTCGGCCAATCGCCCCGTCTGTCCGGCTGTCGCAAAGCCTTCAGTCGATTCCTGCGTATTTTGGCCCCGCATACTTTGGAACCTAGCTCCGCGCTGGCGCGCACTCAAGGGCTGATTTCCCCCGCTCCCGCCTCGCCGAGCCACGTTTTCCCATTCTTCGCACCGGTTCTGTTTCGGAACGGACAATCCCCGCTGTCCCTCCTTTGCCCGCTCCTTCGAGCGCACTATCATTCACCTGTGCCCTCCCGTCCGAACTTGAGCGATCTTCTCGCCAACGCCATCACGCACGGCATCGGCCTTGGTTTCGCATTGGTAGGCGCTGTCTGCCTCATCGCGGCCTCGACGCGCGGCTCGGCGCTGGTCGTCGTCAGTTGCTCTGTCTTTTCCGTCGCGCTCGTACTCGTCTATCTCTGCTCCACGCTCTACCACTCGCTGGGTCGCACCCGCGCTCGCCACGTACTCCATGTCCTCGATCACTCCGCCATTTATGTGCTCATCGCAGCAACCTACACGCCCTTCACTCTCGTCTCGCTGCGCGGGCCAGTGGGATGGGTTCTCTTCGGCCTGGTTTGGGCGCTGGCTGTGGCGGGCATCGTCTTCAAGAGCCTTGCCATCGGTCGTTTCCCCGTGGCATCGGCCCTGGTTTATCTGTTTCAGGGCTGGCTCGCTATCTTCGTCGTTCGATCGCTTCTCCATGCCATTGGCTGGCACGGGCTTCTTTGGCTTGGTGCAGGCGGCATCGCTTACTCCCTGGGCGTCATCTTCTTCGCTCTCGACCATCGCCCCTTCTTCCACGCCACATGGCATCTCTTCGTCCTCGCCGGCAGCGTGGCCCACTACTTCGCCATCTACTTTTACGTTGTGCCCGCGCGGCTCTGAAGGCGCCCTCGCGGCTCCTGCCGAAACCTCCATAAATGGCTCGCGCTTTGACCCTTTTCGGCCATGAAGCCCATCGTTGACCCCACCTCGGTTTACCGGTAGAATCATAGAGTTTGGCGATGCACCCGGATGCCGGGTGCCCGGGAAGCTGCCGCTGGGTTCAGCGTGTGTGTGCAGTTGGCCTCCCGATGCAGTCTCACTCTGTATCCGCCCCCTTTAAGCACACGATTCTCGAACACACGAGTCTTGAGCACTCGATTCGCGTTTGCGCCCGGTCCTGTGTGACCCTCAGCGCTGGAGGCTTTGTTATGTACGCAGTCATTCGCACCGGTGGTAAGCAGTATCGAGTCGCGCCCGGCGACGTTTTGAAGATTGAAAGCGTTCCGTCGGGTAGCCCGACCGTTGAGTTCAGCGATGTGCTTGCCGTTTCCGGCGAGTCAGGATCGATTGCCAAGCCAGCCTCGGCCAAGGTGACAGCCGAAGTCCTCGGCGAAGGCCGTGGCGACAAGATCCTGGTCTTCCACTTCAAGCGCAAAAAGCAATACAAGAAGCTCCAGGGCCACCGCCAGAACTTTACTGAAGTGCGCATCAAGGCCATCGTGGCTGACGGCGTCACCTACAACGCGGAAAAGAAATAGGGCGCTGTTTTTTGCGCAGGTTTCTGGGGGAGGGGCACCAACCCCGCTTCCAGCAAGGACAAGCTAATAGCTAAAAGCTAATAGCTGCTTTAAAAAGGGGATTAAACCATGGCACACAAAAAAGGTGGAGGCAGTTCTACAAACGGGCGCGACTCAAACGCGCAGCGGCTGGGCGTAAAGGCCTTCGCCGGTCAATTCGTCACCGGCGGCTCCATCATCAGCCGCCAGCGCGGCACCCGCATCAAGCCCGGCGTCAATGTGGGCATCGGCTCCGATGACACGCTCTTCGCCAAGGTTTCCGGCCGCGTCAAGTTTACTGACCGTGGGAACCGCGGCCGCTTCGCTTCGGTCGAGCCTGCCACGGAGTAGGCGCGCTTCAACAGCAGTCAAATCGGAGCTTCAACCAAATCAAAAGGCCACGGCATTTGCCGTGGCCTTTCGTCTTTCCAATCCCTTGTTCGCTGTCTTACGTCTCCGATTCTCGGCCCTTCATATTCCGCGCCAGGACTTTCTCCACCACGCGCTCCACGTCCGAAAGGAAGAAGCTGTTCGCGGGCTGCTGCACGGCCACCTTCGTGCCCGTGTGGCCCAGTGCCGAAGCGATTTCGTTCCAACGGTAGATCGTCGAACTCGCCGGCATCAGCACCGGCCTGCGTGCCGGCTCCGGAATGATGCAGTAGACCACCCAGATCGCCAGAGTCCCCAGAATCAGCGATTCGTACACGAACTGGAGGGGATCGACGAGCGATGGTGACGCAACGCGAGAGATCCAAGAGGCGAGAATAAAGTCCGCCGAGGACATGACGCCAAAGCCCAATGCAATGCCAAAAGACAAATCGCGCACCGTCAGGCGCAGCGCATTCATGCTCAGGCAGAGAAAAGCGAGCAAGCAGAGTTCCAGAACGCTGACCGAGTGCATCAGCCCGTAGGAAACGTCCGCAACAATGAAGATTCCTTTGTGCCCGTAAGTGATGGAGCTTAAGCTGACAATGATTGAAACCACTGCCGCCCAGCGGAAGATCACGATCGCCAGCTTCGCGATACCGGGAAATGCAGCCAGCGCCGACCGGAAAACTTCAATGCAAATAAGAAACAGCAGCACGGTGCTCGCGAGATAGGTCGCGAAGAAGCCAAAATAATAGATTTGTCCGATGTGAAAATCTCTAGCCCACGGTTTTGCTGTCAGGTAGAGAGCCAGTGTCAGAACGGGAGTCGAGATCGCCCGCAACAGTAAGTAATAGCCCATCGCCGGGAAGCGGCGTTGCAGCCCCTTGCTCAAAAAGAGAATGGCCAGCGCGGCCCAGAGGACAAGTTCAGCCGCGCTCATCGCCGACATTGCGAAGTTCATTGGCATAGAGGCAAGTTTGCGATCGTTCGAACGTCCTCAGGATAGCCCCAATATGCCGAATGGCTCAAACACAAAAGGGTAACGCGCTCTTGGCACTTTCGTGCTAGACGGTGCTCCCATGGCCTTTTCCGGGGAGCGAACCCCTCGTGATCCCTATTGAACCGGTGGGGGCGTCGCGAAGCAGGCGTTGACTGATTGGCATGGAAGCGGCCCTGGAAGAGTGATGAGCGGACCCGGATCAGTTGCGGCCACAGAAGTGTGCGAGACGCGAGCCTGGGTGGCTGGCGCGAGTGACGCGGAGGCAAGGCCGGCGATGGCGACGAACAGGGCAAAGAATCGAATGGCGGTTTTCATCTTTGGTAACCTTTCTGGTTTAATTATAGAAGGAGAATCCTCTCCTTTTCAAGCATGATCTTATCGTATATATTCTAACAAGTCTAGTTTGTTCATATAGATACTAAACTAGAACTCCATATAGTTACCATCGTAATTTATGCACGCCTTCCATCCACAGATAGTAACCGTTTTCTCAATACCCTCGCCTCCCTCTTCCGGACGTCCCCGCATGGTAAAATAGTTGTAGGTGAAGGCGCTTGATAGCCCCCCTCTTTTCAAGTGGTTACTCCCGCTTCAGCGTCCGGATTTATCCCCGGCGGCCCTCAAGATCACGGAACACTTTGCGAACGGAATTCTATGGCGACTGAAGTTCTCGGCTCCTCCTCCATTCACGGCGATAACGACAGCTACACCGGCGAAAACATCAAGGTCCTTGAAGGCCTTGAGGCCGTCCGTCTTCGTCCCGCCATGTACATCGGCTCGACCGGCGAGATCGGTTTGCATCACCTCGTCTACGAAGTCGTCGACAATTCCGTCGATGAAGCTCTCGCCGGCTACGCCAAGAAAGTCGATGTCATCATTCACGTCGACAACTCCATCACCGTCGTCGACGATGGCCGCGGCATTCCCGTCGACATGATGGATCTGGCTGATGGCGAACGCATGCCTGCCGCGCAAGTCGTGCTCACCAAGCTGCACGCCGGCGGCAAGTTCGATGCCTCCAACTACAAAGTCTCCGGCGGCCTGCACGGCGTCGGTGTCAGTTGCGTCAACGCGCTCAGTGAGGAGCTCGAAGTCGAAATCTGGCGTCCGGAGAAACCCGGCGAGCCCTCGCACACGTACGAGCAGAGCTATTCCAAGGGCGTTCCCACATCCAAGCTCCAGAAAACCGGCACCAGCAAGCGTCGCGGCACCAAGGTCCACTTCCTGCCCGACAGGTCCATCTTCACTGCCACCGAATTCAATTACGACACGCTCGCCCAGCGCTTGCGCGAGATGGCCTTCCTCAACAAGGGCCTGGAAATCACGCTCACCGATGAGCGCACCGCCGACGCCAAGACCGGCGAAGCGCGTCGCGCCGAGTTCCGCTACGCCGGAGGCATCGCCGAGTTCGTCAAGCATCTCAACCGCGGCAAGGTCGTCCTGCATGACAAGCCCATCGTCATGGAGGCCCCCCGCGACGGCGTCGACATCGACATCGCTCTGCAATACAACGACAGCTACTCCGAAACCGTCTTCAGCTTCGCCAACAACATCAACACTGTCGACGGCGGCACGCACCTCTCTGGCTTCCGCGCCGCGCTCACCCGCACCATCAACTACGTCGGCCAGCAGATGGGCCTCTTCAAAGACATGAAGGAGTCGCTCAGCGGCGACGATGTGCGCGAAGGTCTCGTCGCCGTTGTCAGCGTCAAGCTCTCGCAGCCGCAGTTTGAAGGCCAGACCAAGGGCAAGCTAAACTCCGACATCGCCGGCACCGTGCAGGCCTTCGTCAACGAGCGCCTCGGCATGTTCCTTGAGCAGAATCCCCCCGTCGCCCGCAAGATCATCAACAAGGCCATTGAGGCAGCCCGCGCGCGCGAAGCCGCACGCAAGGCTCGCGACCTCACCCGCCGCAAGGGCGCGCTCGACGGCGGCGGCCTACCCGGCAAGCTGGCCGATTGCAGTGAGCGCAACCCCGAGCGCTGCGAGCTCTACCTCGTCGAGGGCGAAAGCGCCGGCGGCACCGCCAAGCAGGGACGCGACCGCAAGTTCCAGGCCATTCTTCCGCTCAAGGGCAAAATCCTCAACGTCGAAAAGGCGCGCTACGACAAGATGCTCGGCCACGAGGAAATCCGCGCCATGATCACCGCGCTCGGCTGCGGCATCGGCAAAGACGACTTCGACGCCGCCAAGATCCGCTACGGCAAAATCATCCTCATGACCGACGCCGACGTCGACGGCTCGCACATCCGCACGCTGTTGCTCACCTTCTTCTTCCGCCACATGACCGAGCTCATCAAGCGCGACCACATCTACATCGCGCAGCCGCCGCTCTACAAAATCAAGAAGGGCCGCTTCGAGCAGTACATCAAAGACGATCGCGAGTTCGTCAAGGTCATGGTCAACCGCGCCGCCGAGGGCATGATCGTCCGCCACGGCGAGACCGCTGCGAAAATCGAGGGCGCCGATCTCACCCGCTTCATGGCCACGCTCAATGAGTATCTCGGCTTCGTCGAGAAGGTCGACAAGCGCATCCGCAACGAGAAGCTCACCGAGCTTCTGGCGCGCGCTGAGCTCACCCATCGCACCGACTTCGCTTCGAAGGACGGCAATAAAGTTCCTGAAAAAATTGCCGCGCTCCACGCCAAACTCACCGAGCTCACCGACGAGTTCCAGTTCAAGGTCAGTAAGCCCGTTGAAGACGAGGAGCACCACACCTGGTCGGTTTGCTTTACTGATGCGCAGGGCGCCACGCGCTGCATTGACTGGACCCTCGCCTCAAGCCCCGAGTTCCGCCAGATGATGTCGAAGTACACACTCATCAAGGAATTTCTTGAGCCGCCGTTCCTGGTTGAGTACGCACCCAAGGGCGCGTCCGCATCTGCTGCCGAAGAAGAAGAAGAAGCCGAAGGCGCCGAAACGAAGGCCGAACCCAAGTCCGACACCAAGCCCGACTCGAAAACTGACGCCAAAGCCTCAGGCCGAAACGCGCGCACTCTTCGCGAGCCGGTCGAGAAGCAAACCGCACGCGATCTCTTCGCCTACATCGTCGAGCAGGGCAAGAAGGACTACCAGGTCCAGCGCTACAAGGGCCTCGGCGAAATGACGGCCACGCAGCTCTGGGAGACCACCATGGATCCCGAGCGCCGCACGCTGCTCGTCGTCAAGCTTGAAGACATCGCCGAGACCGAAGCCATCTTCACCACGCTCATGGGCGAAAACGTCGAAGCCCGCCGCAAATTTATTGAAGACAACGCCCTCGACGTCAAGAACCTCGATATCTAAGCGGGTTCGCACCACCCCGCGCCGTGTCATCCCGAGCGAAGCGCTTTTCAGCGGAGCCGAGAGCCTGCCCTGAGCGAGTCCGCCTGGCAGACGAGTCGAATGGGGATCTGCTTTTGTCTATCAATGCAAGATCGACTTCGACTCAATCATGCCCGATCATCGTTCGCCGAACGATCGGATTCAATTTGCAAGGAATCGATTGGTTTTGAACCGCCGGCGGATTCTCGCAGCTCCCTATCGACCGTATCCGGATCGGGGACCGTTTCTTCGGCATCGCTCCCGCCATTTCCTCTTCTACTTTTTTTGTAAGCGCCCCACCAAATAACCATTCCGAAAATGAAACACCCAGGACCAATACCCCACGCCGCCGATTCATACCAGCGCTTGCTCGCCGCGCCGAATTCGTCCAGGGAATTGACCGATGGCCGTGAAGGATCGCAATACACGGTTGCATCGAAGTACCCTGATCGTATCCCCCGCGCGCAATCTGATCCGCTATAGGCTATTCCGTCAACAGTGAAGTGATAGAAGCAGTTCGCGCGTAAAACCCCGTTGTATTCATGTACGTGAGCGATCGTTGTCTGCTCGCCCGCCGCGGCACTGCTGTACTGCATGGCTCTGTAGATGCAGTACGCGCCGAACACCAGGATAAGGAGCAAAGCTCTCAATGGATGTTTTTGCCAGGATGCCATCGGCTCTCCTCTTGCAACGATTTACCTTGTGGGATTTATGGCACCGCAATTGTATACACCTCCGCCGCAATCGTTCCCCAGGCCCTGCGTTCCGGCAGATCGGCACCGGCCCCCGCCACAGAATTGTCATCCCGAGCGAAGCGCTTTTCAGCGGAGCCGAGGAACCTGCTTTGTCTTTCGCTTTGTGTCAGGGCACGACCGGGGAACCCACGCAGTGCGTGGGTCGCGTGTCGTAGAGGTCGCATAGGCAGACGGGCTTTAGCCCCTGTGAAAACAACGGAAGGAGCAGGGGCCTTCAGGCTCCTGAATCCCGCGCAACAAACATCGCGGCCTTCAGGCCCGGAAACAATCGCTCGTGCCAAAACATCCCGTCATTGCTTCAGGATCATCCCCGCCCAATCGACCCAGACGTTCGTCATCGCCAGCCTTCCCGCGATCAAAGTCACCACCGCCAGCACGGCGAGGCCCATGGCAAACGGTCGATCGAAGCTCCGCGTCATGGCCGCGCGCACCACCAGCAGCAGCAATCCCAGCGCCACAACTGGCCCGAACAGCGCCATCCAAAGGTGCAGGCCGAACATCGAATTCACCTGCGCGATCCGCGCTGTCGCTCCGCTCACGATCGCGAGCGAGGCCATCAGCATCATCGGTCTGTGAATGCGCGGCCGCTTGCGGTTCAGCACGCCGATCGCCACGAACGCCGCGAACAGCGCGATCTCCGTATACATCACCAGCAGAAACTGCCGGCTCGGCCAGTCGAAAATCACCTGGCTCGGATCAACCTGGAGGGAGCGCGTAGCCACCAGCGGCCCGGTCGCCGCGATCAGGGCGGCAATCCCCACCACGCCCCACCCCAGCGTCATGTGCACCCGCCGATTGTGTGTGGAGATCAGCAGCGCCTGCACAAAGAACCCCACGAACCAGAGAAAGATGGCGCTCGAATGCGCCACCACGATGGCCAGCATCACCGGCGCAATCGGGCTGCCGTCGAAGTGCTTGCCATGAAAGATGTACTGCTGAAAGCCGAGGACGATGAGAACCAGGAAGATGGCCCCGGCGGCAACGTAGAAAAAGCGGTCAAGCTTCATCCGCAATCTCCTCTTTTCGAGTTTTAGCAACGCAGGGAAGCATCGCCCACTCTCAGGTCGCGCTTATAGCTCGATCGATTTCGGCGATAGCCCATCTTACGATCCCGTCCACCCGTTTCTGCAAGAGAAAACTTGGATTGAGCCGACGAAATTGAGCCGCCCAACCTGTTACGGCGGGTCGCAAAAGAAATCCCCCCTTCACGGATTTCTCGCGAAGGGAGAATGAGTACTGAAGCCTGTTGAAGCTAACCGAGCGAAAATGATCCCGCCGCTACCACCTGTTGGGGCCGTGGCAGGAGCCGACGCCCTTGTCGCTATAACCACCTGTCGCATTTGGTGCGGGAAGTGTAGGACCACTGGCTAAAGCTGTGGGACCTGCCAGTGCCGACTCGTAATCCCATGCGTAGCCGTTTCGGATAGAGCTTCAGGCCCATCACACCCCAGTAGGACCCGCTATATGCCTGGAGATTCTGTTCGTTGAAATTTACGTTGCCGGTAGGGTCTTCCATGTTTGTTTCGCTTGCGCCGCTCGTGACAGGGGTTATGACAATCGGATCGAGTGTCTCGCCGCCCGTGCCTACGGTGAACTGCCGTATGCCATTCCTTGGATCGTAATTTCCGTTGGGGTCAAGCGGGCGATAACGGGCATAGAGGTGGTCGTGTCCGTTCAGCACCAGGTCCGCCCCGTGGTCGTAGAGCAGTTGCCAAAAGGCCTGAGCAGTCACGCCCTCCTCGGTGATGCCGTTCGTAGCGCTGAACGTGGGCTGATGCCAGTACGCGGCTGTGCAAGCGGAATGATTCGCCTCGAGATCCTTCTTCAGCCATTCCAGTTCGGAGGCAAACCAGGAGCCCGTGGTCGAACAACCGCCCGGCTGTGTCTCGCACTCAATATTGAGCGAGATGATATGCCAGGAGCCGAGATTATAGGAATACCAGCCATCTCCGACTCCGACTGGGTCGCCTGCCGGTACGGTGGATCCAACTCCACCCGACTCCTCGAAGTGCCCCGCCTGTCCATCAGCGCGAGGTATCGGTTGGGGGTTGGGAGTGGTAGCGGCCGGATAGCCGCACCCCGTCATCGATGATGGGCATGGGTCCGCGAGGGTAGTCGTGATCGGTTGCCCTGTGGTATCGATCTGGTAGCCGTTGAAGTAGGAGAAGTATCCGTAGCCGGCAACGCCGGTCGCGCCATGCTCGTCATAAAACTCGTGGTTGCCGGGCGCCGGCCGCGTGATCATTTTGAAAGCGCCATAGGTCAAATCGTACGAATTCTCGAAGTCCGAATATTTGCCTACCTGGTATTGCAGATCTCCAAGGATCGCGACCAGGTCGGGCTTCATCGTCTCAATCTGATTCGCAGTGGCCTCCTGGGATTGCCACAGAGAGGTGGCGGTGTAGGGGGCCTTGGGAGTGCCGCAGTTTTCGTGCGCCGACTCACCAGTGGGCTCCGTCTCGCCGGGCTGGCAGGCGACGTCGCCAACCACCGCCAGGACAGGAGAGCGTCCGATGGTTGCGTAGGGCCATTTCCCGTCTGGCGCCGGGTAGCCGTAAGGCCACTGATTGCTGTTGGAGTTCTGATTCTGTGCGTTGGCCACGGCTGCAAATACCATGACCGAGGCGGCCGCTCCTATAAACACAGCGGCTCGGATCCTTCTCCGGATCGTCTCCATTGAGTTTCTCCTGTTCAGACTTGTGGGGAATGTTTGCTACCGAGTTGCGATCTTCGCCCTTCAATATTGCGCGCGCATGACAATTGTGTGAAAAAACCGTAACGCGTCGAGCCGCGCTCAGGCGTAACGAAACAGCGCCATGAAACCAAAATCCATGTGGTGCTGGATATGGCAGTGGAAAAGCGTCAGGCCCGGCTGGTCGGCCACCAGATCCACCGTCGCCCGCCCGAACGCGGGAACGATCACCGTGTCTTTGTTGACGCCGGCAGTCGGCTTGCCGTTGATTTCGACAAGCTCGAACAAGTGCCGGTGGAAATGCAGAGGGTGAGAATCGTCGCTGCGGTTGTGAAACACAATCCGGTAGCGGCGTCCCTGGTGGAACACGAATTCCCCATGATGCGGATATTCCTTGCCGTTGACGAGCCAGTGATTGATTCCATTGAGCCCGCCAGGGATTTTCTCGAAGACCATGTCGATCGTATGGTCTGGCTGGGGATGCGGCGCACCGGTGCCAAAGCCCGTCGTGCCAAAAACGGTATAGTCCCAGCGCCAGTTCGGAGGCGGAGTCCACAGCGCGCGCTGCTTTTTGTTGGCGTACTCCACCACCATGCCCATGCCGGCTTGCCGCGCCGTATCGCCGATCTCCCCTAGAATCCAGACGCCCGGGTTATTCATCTCCACGATCGCATCCACGCGCTCGCCAGGAGCAATCTCAATCACATCCACCGCCTGGGGCGTCGGCACGGGATTGCCATCGAGAGCGATCACCTGAAATTTGTGGCCTGGCAAAGCCAGGCGATGAATTTCGGCAGCGCTCGCATTGAGCAAGTGCATCAGCACGCGCTGGCCCGACTGCACGCGGAGAGGATCACCGGCTCCGAGCATTTTGTCGTTAATCGAATAAAGAGGAGCGCTGACTTCGAGTCCGTTCGTGCGCAGGTCTGGTTTGCGAGGTTTTTCGGGCATCGGGTCGTCAGGATCCGGCGCCATCTCGTCCTGGTCCATCGGCGACAAAAAATATTCCCATTCACGCAGCGCCAGAAAAACTTCCTGGTCGTATTGTCCAGGGTCGTTCGCTCCGTCAATCATGAAAAAACCGAACTGGCCTGTGTAGGCGCCCCGATGCAGATCCATCATCGCCGCGGTGTGAGAGTGGTACCATCGCGAACCCGCCGGCTTGGCGACGAATTCATAGCGCCGCCTGCCGTGCGGCGGGACCGGTGGCGTCCCTTCTTCCACCGCGCCATCCATTTCCGACGGAACGAACAGGCCATGCCAGTGCACGTACTCCGGAACGTCTGTGTCGTTCACAACGTTCACGGTGACGCGCTTGCCCTCGCGCACCCGTATCAGGGGGCCCGGGACTTTATTGTTGTAGCCGATTGTGCTGATGACAACCTGCGGGGCCAGTTCGACCATCATGGGCGCGATTTGCAGGGTGAAATCTCCCGCACGCCCTTTCTGTTCCATCGGCGCCATCTCGGGCATCTGCTCGAAGCCGGTCGGCTTTCCAAACGCGGGCCGCAGCTTCGCTGCCCCGGTCGCGAACATGGTGGCCCATCCAAGCCGTACAAAATCTCTTCGCTTCATGCGTTCCTCATCCCAATAGAAGGCAGAAAATGGCGCACATCCGGGTGCAGTTTCTCAGGGTGGAACCAAACTGGCGAGAAGTGCGTTCCCGTCACCTGTCGGCTTACCGTATTGAATGACAAGAAGAGGGCGAGGACGTCTTTTTGCGAATGCTCGTCAGCAACGATGGGAACTGGCCGGATAGCCAGAATAGAGTGCAGGTCAAGTGTTACAGGGGGATGAATGGCAGAAACTAAGACCATGATTGAGCAGGCCTACTCTGCATGCAACAAGCGGGACATCGTCACTCCCTGTCTTCTTGCTCCCTCACCCCTTGGCTCCCTCAGTCCCTAGTCCCGCAGTCCCGTAGTCTCTAGTCCCGACGTCCCTCAGTCCCTGATCTCCGTCTCTCCCTTGGTTCGAGCCGTTTTGGACAGATATCTTACTTATCCCTTTGAGAGGATCTACATCTCGGGATATGGAGGTATCCATGTCAGGATCGAAGAGGACAAGCCTGGTCTTCTGGGCGGTATTCGGAGTTCTGGCAGGTTGCTCCAGACGTGCCGATGTCGTACGCCCTTCCCAACCGGAGATCAAGGCGGTGCCGCCAACACCGATAGCGGAGAAGAAAGCAGACCTTGGCACGCAGACTTGGGATCCGGCGTGGGACCGGATCGTCGAGGAGGCGCTGCCGCCGGAGATGCTCTCTGCCAGGGTGGCGCGAGATGTAAGGCCCTTCTGTCCGCGCTTCAACGCAATGAGCCAGGGTAACAAGCGCGCTTTCTGGGGATATTTCTTCCAGGCGCTTGCCGGCGCGGAGGCGGGGCTGGTGCCCACCGCAGACGTGCGTCACGCGGACGTGCAAGTACCAGTGAAAGACACTGTGACCAGGCGGATGGTGCGAAGCGAAGGCCTGCTGCAGCTGACTTATATGGATGCCCAGCGCTACGGCTGTGATTTTGATTGGGAAAAGGACAAGCAGCTACCGGAGAGAGATCCGGCGAAGACGATTCTGCAGCCGATGAACAACCTGATATGTGGAGTGAAGATCCTCGATAATCAGCTCATTAAGCAGCGAAAGCCGCTGTTGAGTCAATCGGGCTATTGGGCAACGCTGCGACCCGGAGGGCTCAGCTATCGGGTCTTCGCCAGGCAGATGGCGAATGTGCCTTCTGATTGCCGTCTGGCCCCTGCTCCCGGCGACTCGAAGACGGCCACTCCTCACACGGGACCCGCAACTCAAGCGAGGAATCAGGCGACAGGTTCGAGATGAGTAGTGGTCCTTTGGAAACGAGCCTGGCGACCTCCCGAGCGACCGTCGCCCGCCGCGGCGGTCGACGGGAGTCGAAGGCCCCGCTGTTGCATCGTCGGTCTTTTGCTGTCTGTCCACTGCTCGCTGTCCGCTGACTGCTGTTCTTCCCTGTCAAGCCCCCGCGCCCAAAATAAATCCGTTCACCCGCCCCTAAGCCCTTTAGTCCCTAGTTCCTAAGTCCCTCAGTCCCTGCCTCTGAAAGTTTGCCGATCATTTACCCCTTCCGGCGCATACTGGTTTCATGATCGATGCGGCGGCCACGATCGTTTCCTTGTTCTCTTGCTCCCTTGCTCCTTCTCTCCCTGCGACACAGAAAATAATCAAATAAAAAATTTGGGATGTTTCGCTGACTTTTAGCAACCTAACTCATTTAGAATCAGTAAGTGGTCTTCAGAATCGTCGAAAATGTGCGCGCAATTGCGTCGCATTTGTTCTCCATAACCCGTTTAGAATCAACAAAAACATCCCCCAAAACGACCGGTAGTTTTACTAGCTGCAAGCGTCTCTCCCCAAAGGAGTTACGCTCAATGAGAGCAGTCCACTGTTCACTGCCGACTGTTTACTGACACGGAGTCCCCATGAGCCGAATCACCATCGCCTCCCTCATCCTTGCCTGCGCCGCCGCAGCCGCCGCGCAGCAGCCCAGCCCCGCCGCTAACCCGCTCGCGGCCTCGCGCGTGTTTGCCTACGACGACATGGTTGCCAAAACCTCAGCCAACGGCGCTGTGGGGCGCAGTGTGTTCACGGGGACGCTTGCGACCGGAGAGGTTCTTGCGGTTCATGAGTCCATGCAGCCCGCCGGAACCCCGCCCAATCCCGCGCACCGCATCCAGCACTCGGAAGTGATCGTGGTGCAGGAGGGAACGCTCGACTTCATCCACGACGGCAAAACGGAACGCGCCAACGCGGGCAGCATCATCTACGTCGCGTTCGGCACGCTGCACCAGGTGAAGAACGTCGGCGACGGTCGGGCGAAGTACGTCGTGATCCAGATTGGCGGGGATACGCGGAAGTAGCGGAAGTGCAGTGAACAGCGGTCTGTGAACTAAGAACTGCGAACTGAGAATCAGTTCGCGCGGATAGAGCCGCGGCCGTGGCGCTTGACGGCGTACATGCGCGCGTCCGCGGTGCCGATGATCTCGTGCACGCGCGTGCCGTCGTCGGGAAAAGAGGACAGGCCCACACTGGCGCTGACTTTGAGCGAGAGTCCGCTCTTCATGCCGAACGGAGTTTCCATGAGTGCCTCGTGCATTCCCCTTGTTAGCTCCAGCGCCTGTGCGGCAGAGGTCCTGGGCATAAGGATCACGAATTCGTCGCCGCCATAGCGGAAGGCCATGTCCTGCTCGCGGCAGAGTTTCTGGAGCCGGCGTCCGGTGAGGGCGAGCAACTCGCTGCCGATCATGTGCCCGTGCACATCGTTGACCAGCTTGAAGCGGTCCAGATCCCAGAACGCCAGGCTTAAAGGCACCTTGTGCCTTGTCGACCATTTCAACTCGCGGTGCAGAACTTCGTAGAGATGGCGCACGTTGAAGAGGCCGGTCGTGTCGTCGGTAATGGTGAGCTGCTGGATGCGGCTGACGTCGCGCGAGTTTTCAATCGCGATGGCCGCGTGGTCGGCAAGAATGTTCAGGAAAGCGATGCTGTAGTCCGACATCTCCGCGCGTGGATTGAGGATTTCAATCACGCCTTGCGTTCCTGTGCGCCCCCGCAAAGGCATGGCGATAACCGACCTGACGCTGCTGATGCCGGGAGTAGCGGATTGTGCGGCGCGCGGATCGCCTTCCATCTGGGGCACGAGGAGCGTTTCACCGTGCTCGAGGACCCATCCGGCAACGCCCTCGCCAGGCTTGACGCGAAGGCCGCGCAAGGTTTCCTGCTCCTCGCCGGCGGCGATGGCGTAGTAGAGATCCTGTGTGGATTGGTCGAGCATGAGCAGCGCCCAAAACTCCGCATCCACCATGCGCTCCATTTGCTCAAGGATGGTGCGCAGAATCGTATCGAGATCGAAGCTCGAAGTGAGCGATCGCGTCAGCTGGTGAAACACAAGCAGATCGGCGAGCGGGATGCGCCCTTCCGTCTCGTTAGGCATAATGGGGCCCTGGGGGGAGTTGCTGACCCTATTCTTTCATACATTCTTCGCCGCAGGTCGCGATCGGTCAGCCGCCGCTATCAACCACCAATGCGGACCCGCGGTCAGGCGCCGATGTGGACAGTCGGTCAGCCACCGATGTGGACCATCGATCGGGAGGGCTTGAGGAATCCGGGCTCACCGATGTGGTGGCGGGCTTCCTTGCCCTTGATGGTGCTGACAATGTAGGCGCGCAGTTCGTCGTTGCCGGCACCGGCGCGGAGACGGCCATAGAGATCGTGCTCCACCTGCGAAAACAAGCAAGTGCGAATCTTGCCATCGGAGGTGAGGCGCACGCGACTGCATGCTCCGCAGAATGCCTGGCTGACGGGCGCGATGATGCCGATCTCTCCTACGCCGTCAGAAAAGGTGTAGCGGCGGGCCGTTTCGCTGGCCTCGCGCGGCGGCAGCTCGACCAGCGGCAGGGCGCGACCGATACGGTCGAGGATTTCGCGAAGCGTGACCACGATTTCGGGCGTCCACAGCCGGCCTTCTTCCAGAGGCATGAACTCAATGAAGCGGACGACGACGTGCTCTTCGCGGGCAAAGCGTGCAAAGCCTTCGATCTGGTCGTCGTTGAAGCCGCGCAGCAGCACGCAGTTGATTTTCAGAGGCGTGAGCCCGGCCGCGCGGGCTGCGCGAACGCCCGCAAGGACTTTAGAGAAGCTGCCTTCGATGCGCGTGATGCGCTCGAACGTTGGGGCATCGACGGCGTCCATGCTCACCGTGATGCGATTCAGGCCGGCATCTTTGAGCGGCTGGGCAAGCGACTCGAGCAAATGGCCGTTTGTGGTAAGCGCCAGGTCTAATTCCTCGCCGCCGAGGGTGCGCAGGCGCGACAGCTCGCGAACCAGGTCGACAAGGCCGCGACGCAACAGCGGCTCCCCGCCAGTGAGCCGGACTTTCGTGATGCCGAGGCCAACAAAAAGCTCGATAAGACGGAGGTATTCGTCGATGGCCAGTTCGGGATACTGCGCACCCATCTCGCCGGTGCGGCAATAGACGCATTTGTAATTGCAGCGGTCGGTGATGGAGACGCGCAGATCGTGAATCACGCGACCGTGGCTATCCGTAAGCGGCGGATCGAGCGTCGGCGCGGGGAATGCGGAAAGGGAAGGGGCAGCCATCGGCAATTACAAGCGTATTCCTTTCGGCGGCCGGTTAAAAGGCCTCCCGAAGCGGCGGCGTGGGTGGACTGGAAGCGATACCATCATAAAGCGAGCGTGATGCGACCGGGCACGCGAATAGCCGCCATTGGCAGTGGGACGAGCCGACGAAGGGACAGGATAGATGCCTGCAACGGGAGCAAGGCCGGCGGGTGCGGTGGACGAAGCCGGCGCGGCGGCGGCGGTGCGGCAGATGTTCGATTCCATTGCGCCCCGTTATGACCTGCTGAATCATGTGCTCTCAGCCAACGTGGACCGGCTGTGGTGGCGCAGAGCCGCGCTTAAGTTCGATGGAGTGTTGGCGCGGCCTGAGGCGGCGATTCTGGATATTTGCTGCGGCACGGGCGATTTGACGATGGCGCTGCTGAAGCGGCGGCCCAAAGGAGCGAGGCCGATTCTGGCCGGAGATTTTTCGCCTGCCATGCTGCGACGCGGCGCAGAGAAATTTGGGCCGAAGGATGCTACAGACGCTCCCTATGCAGTGGCAATCGAGGCCGATGCGTTGCGCCTGCCGTTGTGCGCGGAGTCCCTCGACCTGATTGTGACAGCATTTGGATTCAGGAACCTGGCGAATTACGAGGCGGGCTTGAAGGAGTTTCATCGCGTGCTAAAACCCGGCGGTCAGTTGGGAATTCTTGAGTTCAGCGAACCGGGTGGTGTGATGGGGAAGGCCTACGCCGTATATTTCCGGCGCGTGCTGCCCGCCATTGGTCGCATGATCTGCGGCAAGGATGGGCCGTACAATTATTTGCCCAGCTCTGTCGGCGATTTTCCACCGCCCGGCGCGATGGTGGAGATGATGCAAACGGCGGGCTTTGCGCAAAGCGCGTGGCAGCCCTACACGTTTGGCATTGCGGGTTTGTACACAGCAACGAAGCCCACAGTAGTCTAAGAACCCGATGAACCCAGCCGCCTCCAATTCGCGCGTGACCGAGCCCTCCGCGGCGAATTTCCCGGCAGAAAAGCAGCGCGTGGCGCGGTACTCGATGGCGGCCGCGGCGGCGATGACGCTGCTCAAGATTGCAGCCGGCCTGCTTTCAGGGTCGCTGGGAGTGCTCTCCGACGCGGCACATTCAGGACTCGATTTGGTGGGCGCGGCTCTGACGTACTTTTCGGTCAACGTGAGCGATAAGCCGGCGGACGAGGATCACACCTACGGCCACGGAAAGATCGAGAATCTTTCCGCCTTCAGCGAGGCAGGGCTGATGGCCCTGTCGTGCGCGTGGATCATGTGGGAGGCTGTGGAACGAATCTTTTTCCACTCCGTGGAGGTTCACCACTCGCTGTGGCCGATACTCGTGCTGGTGACTTCGATTGGGGTGGACATCTGGCGTTCGCGGCAGCTGCGCGCGGTGGCTCTGCGCACGGGATCGCCGGCTCTTGCGACGGATGCGTTTCACTTTGCTTCGGACATCTGGGCGACATTGGCGGTGCTGGTGGGGCTGGGTGCGGCGTGGATAGGCGAGCGGCTGCAGATCGGCGCGCTGCATTATGCCGATCCGTTGGCAGCTTTGGTTGTGTCGCTGATGATTCTGCGCATGACCGTGCGAGTAGGCCACGAAGCCGTGGCGGCGCTGGTGGATGAGATTCCCGCCGAGACGCGGCGGAAGCTGGTGCGCGAGGTGGAGCGCGTGGATGGAGTGCTGGCCGTGGAGCGGGCTCGCGTGCGGCGCGCCGGAGCCGGCTATTTTGCCGATGTTACCCTAGCGTTGCCGCGGCGATTTACGTTTGAGCACACTAACGACTTGGTGGAGGCGGCGACCTTCGCAGTTCAGCGCGCGCTACCCGGCGCCGACGTCGTGATCCACACGATTCCGCGCGAGACCAAGGCGGAGAGCATTTTCGACCGCGTTCGCGCCGTAGCTGCCCGCAACAATGTTTCAGTGCACGAGCTCAGTATTCAGACGCATCATGGGCGCTTGCAGGTGGAGCTGCACGTGGAGCTTGAAGAGCGCCTGACGCTCCGGGAAGCGCACGGCTTTGTCACCGCCCTTGAAGCGCAGATTCTGCGCAACGTTCCGGAGGTCGACTCGGTTTTGACGCACATCGAAAGCGAGCCAGCAACGATTGAGCAGCCGGAAGAAGAACTTGTTGAAGACCGCAGGCTGGAGCAGGCGCTGCGTTCGGCAGCCGCGCTGTTTCCGGAGATTGCCGATGTACACGCCATCACGGTGGGCAGGACGAGGGAACACATCTCGGTCACGTGCCACTGCACATTGCCCGACGACCTCCCCATGAATCGCGTGCACGAGGTGATCACTGCGCTTGAAGACCGGTTTAAGCTGGAATGCCCAACTGTGTACCGGGTGACCATCCATCCGGAGCCGGTGACGGATAATACGCGATAGAGCGAATACTCGCGACTTTCAAATGCGGATCAAACTGATCAACACCGGTTCCATCGCCAGATTCTTTCGCATCGCCTCGCTGCTGATGGTGCTGGTGACTGTCTGCCTGCTGTCGGCAATCCTGACGATGCATTTCGCCGTCCATGGCGCAGAAGTCCAGGTGCCGGAGCTAAAGGGAATGACGACTGCGGACGCGCGAAGCGTTGCGGCGGGCCTGGGACTCACTTTGGACGTGGACAATCGTTACTACTCGAGCGACGTGGCGGCTGGACACATCCTGTCGCAATCGCCCGCGGCGGGAACGGTGGTGCGGCGCGAGTGGCGGGTGCGCGTAGCCGAGAGCCTTGGCGCGCAGCGGGTCGACGTCCCCGACACAGTGGGCGCCAATGAGCGGGTGGCCGAACTGGAGTTGCGGCGCGCTGGCCTCGAAGTGGGCGAAGTGGCGCACCTGCCCACCAGCACAGCCGAGGAGGGAACCGTGCTGGCACAGGATCCGCCGCCCCACGCCCAGGGCATCGAGCAACCCAGCGTGAGCCTGCTGGTGGCTGCTCCAGACGATGAAACACCGGATGGATACGTGATGCCCGACTTGACCGGTTTGCCGTTGGCGAGTGCGGAGGCAGCATTGATGAAAGTTGGAATCAAGACCGCGCCTCCCGTTTATATAAGTGAAGCGGTGCCGCCGGTGGGAAGTGGAGACGCGCCGATCAAGCTGCCGGTGAAGCCGGGGGATGTGGTGACGCAATCTCCGAGCGCGGGTACGCGCGTGGACCAAACGACGATGGTGAAGCTGACAGTGGCGAAATAGGCGAGGACGGAGGCAAACCGGAATGGGATTGAATGAGGATTTGGAAAAGATTGTTTTGCAGGAACGGGAGTTGCGCCTGCCGCGCCTGGATGCGCGCGTGGCGTGGGAGCTGGGATCAAAGATTCGAACGATGGCGCTCGAGCGCGGGCTCACGCTTGTGGTTGACGTGCGGCGCTTTGGGCAGCCGCTGTTTTATGCGGCGCTCGACGGCAGTACGCCGGACAATCCCGAATGGGTGCGGCGAAAGAGCAACGTAGTGGCGCGCTTTCATCGCAGCTCGTACGGTGTAGGGATGACGCAAAAGCTGAAGGGGACAACACTATTTGAACGCCAGGGGCTGCCGGTCGCGGATTACGCAGCGGACGGCGGATCGTTTCCGCTGATCGTCGAAGGCGCGGGAGCAGTGGGCAGCGTGACGGTCTCTGGCCTGCCGCAGCGCGACGACCACAACCTAGTGGTGGAGGCGCTGTGCGCAATGCTGGGACGGGATTTTGCGGCGTTGAAGCTGGGACCGGAGCAGGCATAAGAACAAATCCGCTCCCACCCTAGGCGCAAGAACAACAACGCGGCGAGGGTGGGGCACTTTGCGGCAATTTCTGAAGCGGTCTAGGCAGTTGTCTCGATCAAAGCGACATAGAAACCATCAGTGGGAAGAGCACCCGGCAACAGGCGGAGCGCGCCGTCGGGCGTAAGGCAATCGCGGAGCTGCGCGGCGCCGGAGGCGGTGAGGATTCCGGCCTTTGCCAGCGACGCGATGTGCGATTCGAGAGAGACCTGCCGCGCACTCTGATTCTCGGCGAGCACGGCGGCGACGACCTGCTCATTTTCTTCGGGCTCAAGGGAGCAGGTGGAATAGACAACGCGGCCACCCGGGCGAACAGCGCGCAGTGCGGCGGATAGAATCGCCCGCTGGCGCTCTGCGTGACGCGCCAAATCCTCTAAGCGCAGGCGGTGACGAATTTCGGGATTGCGGCCGAGAGTTCCGGTGCCGCTACAGGGGACATCGGCCAGGACGACATCGAAAACCGCGTTTTCGTCGAGCGTGGTTGCGTCAGCGAGACGACATTCGATTCGAGGGGCAAAAGCCACAAGACGCTCGCTTAGCTCGGCCAGACGCCGCGGGCTCGATTCACACGCCAGGATGTGAGCCTCTGGATTGCGTTCGGCGAGGATGAGCGTTTTTCCGCCGGGCGCAGCGCAGGTATCTCCGATACTTCTTACTTTTTGGTCGAGATCAGTGGAGCACGCCGCCAGCTCCGCGATTAATTGCGATCCTTCGTCCTGGATCCGCACGCGACCCTCCCGATACGCAGCCATCGCAGTGATGTCGCCGGAGGTGACTGTCCGGGCTGCGGTGAGGATGGTTGCGGGTTCGAGGCAGACGCCGGAGTTGATTAGTTCTGTTTCGGCAACGGGGTTCGCGAGGCGGATGATTCGGATGGGATGGGATTGGCCGTGGCGGCAGATCGCTCGCCCAGCTTCGAGGCCGTAGTAGCGCGTCCAGCGCTCGACAATCCATGAGGGGTGCGCCTGGGCCAAGGCAAGTTCGTCTGCTATCGCTTCCGGGGGATCTGCGGCGGGACCAGCAGCGGCCAGCTTGCGCAGTACGGCGTTCACCAACCCGGAGGCGAAGCGGCGGCCGGACTGTTTGGTCAGCTCGACGCTCTCGTCGATGGCGGCGTGGGCGGGAATACGATCGAGAAAGCGGAGTTGAAAGGCTCCCATGCGGAGAGCGATCGAAACCTCTGGATCGAGTCTTTTCTTGGTTTTGGTGAGGAGTAGTTTCAATTGTGCATCCAGCAGGATCTGCCAGCGAAGCACGCCGAGCACGAGGGTTGTGGCCAAATGGCGGTCGGCGGGTGAAAGCGCGTCAACTGCTCGGTCACGTAGCAGATCATCTGCGTGGGCCTTGCCACGCTCGACGGCCAGCAAAACGCCGAAGGCGGCTTTACGTGCGGGCGAGATGGCAGCCACGACGGTCAACCGAGGCGCGCGTCCGCGTGCAGCGGGTTTCCGCGCAGAAACTCATCCGTGTTCATGCGTTTCTTGCCTTCGACCTGGACTTCGAGAAACTCGAGCCAGGTGTTCTCGGCGCAAGCAGCCAAGAGGCGATGGTTCTCCACGACCACCCAGCCCGGCTCGGCAAAACCCAGGCCCTCAGCATAGCTGCCGCGCGCGATGGTCATGCGATGTACGATGAGCTTCTTTCCGTTGAGAGCGGTGAATGCGCCGGGCCACGGTTGAAAACCGCGCCAGCGATTGTAGTTTTCGTGCGCAGTGCGCGCGGCAAAGTTGATGCGGCCGTCTTCACGATCCAGCATTGGCGCGAAGGTTGAGTTTTCATGGCTCTGCGGCTGAGGTTGAATCGTGCCGCTGGCCAGACCCGCCAGTGTCTCGACGACCAGTGGAGCGCCGGCACGTGCGAGCAACGGGAAAAGATCGACGGCGGTTTGAGTGGGGCTGATCTCCATCGTCTGCTGGAGCAAGATCGGCCCGGTGTCAAGGCCCTCTTCCAAAAGCATCGTGGTATTGCCGGTGTAAGCGTCGCCCATGGCAATGGCCCACTGGATGGGCGCAGCGCCGCGGTATTTGGGCAGCAGGGAAGCGTGCAGGTTGATGCAGCCGAGGCGAGGCAGCGCTAGCATCCACGGTGGAATGATGCGTCCGTAGGCCACGACGACGATGGCGTCGGGGGCAACAGATTCGAGCTGCGAGCGAAACTCCGCGTTGCTGCGGATTTTTTCAGGCTGCGTGACGGGGAGGCTAGCTGCAAGCGCGGCCTGTTTGACGGCGGAAGCGGAGAGCTGCTGGTCGCGTCCCGAGGCCCGGTCAGGCTGCGAGACGACGAGAGCGATTTGATGGCGGGCAGCGAGCAGAGCCTCAAGCGTGGGAACAGCGAACTCCGGAGTGCCGCAAAAGACGATCTTGAGGCCGTTCCCAGCGTTCGTCATGGCAGGGTTACCAGGTACCCTCGTTTTGCATCTTGCGAATCTTGCGCAGATTCAAGCTACGCTTGAGCGCGCTCATGCGAAAGAGAAACACGACCCCGTCGAGGTGATCGATCTCATGCTGGAAGGCGCGGGCGAGAAGTTCTTCGCCGTCCATCTCAAACCATTTTCCGTTCGCGTCCTGCGCGCGGATGCGAACTTTGGCGGCGCGAACGATCTTCTCGCGAATTTCGGGAAAGCTCAAGCAGCCTTCCTCTTCATACTGACGGCCTTCGCTCAGGATGATCTCGGGATTGATCAGCACCAGCTTCTGCTTGGGATCCTTGCCCATGCTGAGGTCGACGACCGTGATGCGCTTGGGGACGCCGACCTGCGGCGCGGCCAGGCCGATGCCTTGCGAAGCGTATGTGGTCTCGAACATATCGGCGACCAGCTTGCGCAACTCGGCGTTGAATTCGGTGACCGGTTCGCCGGGCTGCTCCAGCACCGGCTCGGGATATTTCACAATCGTCAGAATCATTGCCGCTATCAAAAACTCCGTATCTGTTCGATGTATCCGTCAAAATTCCGTTTCAACTCCGGCAAGGAGTCGCCGCCGAATTTCTCGCGGGCCAGGTTGGCCAAAACCAGCGCCACCATAGCCTCAGCGGCCACGCCGGCAGCCGGAACCACGCAAATGTCGCTGCGCTCGTAGCTTGCGCTGGTGGGCTCGCGCGTGTCAAAACGGACGGATTCGAGTGGCTGGCGCAGCGTGGAAATGGGCTTTAAGTAGCCGCGAACCACAATTTCCTCGCCGTTCGAGACGCCGCCCTCGATGCCGCCAGCGTTGTTGTGAGGGCGGGTAAAGCGCGTGGGCCTTCCCGGCAGGTTATCGCCGGAGTAATGAATCGGATCGTGGACGCGCGAGCCGAAGGTTGAGGCGGCGGCCACTCCGCGGCCGATTTCAACCGCTTTGACAGCCTGCAGGCTCATGACGGCCCAGGCGAGCTGGCCGTCGAGCCGCTCATCCCAGTTGGCATAGGAGCCGAGGCCCGCAGGAACCGCGTGAGCGACAACTTCGAAGATTCCGTTTACCGTGTCGCCGGCTTTGGAGGCGGCGTCGACTTCGTCCTTCATGCGCGCTTCGGCGGCGGGATCGACGCAGGCGAGAACCACGTCTTGCTTCGCAGCGAGAGCCGCGATCTCGTCCCAAGAGGCATCACGATCGAGCTCGGTGCTCCCCACGCGAACGACGTGGCTCGCGACTTCGATGCCCAGGCAACGCAGGAGGAGCTTGGCGAAGGCTCCAGCGGCGACTCGGGCAGCGGACTCCCGCGCGGAGGCGCGTTCCAGCACGTAGCGAGCGTCAGGAAAGTTGAATTTGAGCGCGCCTGCCAGGTCTGCGTGGCCGGGCCGCGGCGAGGCCACGGCGCGGTGCTTGGCCGGATCGCCGGTCTCGACCGGCAGTTTCTCCTGCCAATTCTTCCAGTCGCGATTGACGAGTTGAATGGCGATGGGCGAGCCGATGGTCTTGCCGTGGCGCACGCCGGAGAGGATGTGAGCCTGGTCGGTCTCGATCTTCATGCGGCCGCCGCGGCCATAGCCCTGCTGGCGCCGCCAAAGCTCATGGTTTACAAAGTCGAAGTCGACGGGAATGCCGGCAGGAATCCCGGAGACGAGGGCGATAAGGGCTTCGCCGTGCGATTCACCGGCTGTGGAGAAGCGGATCATACAGATTCGATTGTAAATGCGCGCAGGCGTGGAACCACATTTTCAAGAAGTCTCGCAGCTCCTCCGGCGGGCGCAGCCAGACATCGGCGGCGGTGGGGCGCGGTTCACGGCGCACGAGCACGCCCAGTCCGTGCCCCTTGATGGCGCCAAACGCCGATTCGTCAGTCAGGTCGTCGCCGAGATACGCAGCTGGACGACGCTCAAGATGCGGATGGGGGCTGCGGGTCTCTTCAAGAATCGCGGCGACCGCTCCGCCTTTGTCGCGGCCTGCGCGCAACTCGAGACCAGCCTCGAATTCGAGCAAGTTTAGGCCGTCCATCCGGGCCACGGACTCGAACAGTGCGCGAGTTCGCTTTTCGATGGCTTTGGCGCGCGCTGGCGAGACGCCGCGCCAATGCATGACGATGGCGTTGGGTTTTTCCTCAATCAAGCCGCCAGTCGCTTCGCGCTTGAGTTGCTCGCTCAGTGCATCGAGGTCGGCGCGGGCCGCGGGAGACAGCGGGTCCAACTCGCGGCGGCCATCAGGATGCTGCTGTTCGGCGCCATGGAGGCCCCAGACCTCGGGTACGGGTTCGACCTGCAGCAGTGGAAGGATCTCTTGTGCGGGGCGGCCAGTGACCACGACCAAGTGCGTTCGGCCCTGGCTCTGGATTCGATTCAGGAGGTCGCGGACACCCGCCCAGGGTTGCGCCTTGAAGCGGTCAACGCGGAAGGGCGCCAGCGTGCCGTCATAGTCGAGCAGTAACGCAGGCCGCGCCGCGCCGGCAAAACAGCGGAAGAAATCGTCCAGCTTCGCTTGTGCCTCGTTGGTCATTCGAACTTCGTTCAGGTGGTTCGCTTTCAGGCCAGCTTTTCGAACGGAATCTCCGCGTCGCTGACGGCGGCGGGCGCAGCACGGTCGGGCGCGATAGCTTCAGCGGGCTCCAGCCTCGACTCACGCAGATCGCCCAAAACGTTGGCCGCCCACATATAGATGTTGTATTCCATCACCTGGCGACGCATTCTCTGCATGCGCTCACGGCGCTCATTGCGGCTCATTTCCAGGCCAGCATGGATGGCCTCAGCGACACCGACGACGTCGTATGGATTGACGAGCAAAGCGTCGCGCAGCTCGACGGCCGCGCCGGTGAACCGGCTCAGCACGAGTACGCCGTCATCGTCGTCGCGGGCAGCCACGAATTCCTTGGCGACGAGGTTCATTCCGTCGTGCAGCGAAGTGACGAGACAAATATCGGCAGCGCGATACCAGTGGTTCACTTCCTGGTGATTGCATTGACGCTCGATGAGGACGATGGGTCTCCAGTGGACGGTCTGGTAGAGGGCGTTGATGCGGTCCACGGTTTCCTGGACGCGGCGGCGGAGATCGGCATAGCTAGGGATGCGCGTGCGGCTTGGAGCTGCGATTTGCACCATCGTGAGCCGCTCGCGGTGCCAAGGGTGATCCTCGAGGAGCTGACCGATGGCTTCGAGCCGCTCGACGATTCCCTTGGTGTAGTCGAGCCGGTCGACACCGACGGCCAAAGTTTCAGCGCGGACACCGAACTCGCTCAGCAGTTGCCTCCGGGCGGCATCACGCTCTTCTCCCATCGTCTCGCCGTCCCAACTGGCTGCGGGCCGCATCGCGCCGTCGAAAGCGACGCTGACCGGATAAGGCCGGATCGTGCTCGCGTGCCCGTGACGGAGGACGGTCATGTGATCGCGGTCCGTGCGCGCTTCGAGCACGCGATCCACCGTAGCAAGAAAATTGTGGCAGTGAAGAGGAATGTGAAACCCGATCAGGTCGGCGCCGAGGAGCCCGTCAAGCAATTCGGTCTGCCATGGGCAAATTCCGAAGGCCTCAGGATTGGGCCAGGGGATATGCCAGAAGATCGCGACACGCGCGTCGGGCCGTTCTTTTTTGATGAGGCGCGGCAGCAAAGCCAGATGATAGTCCTGCACAAAGACCACCGGGTCCGCGCTGTCCGCCATCTCTTCAAGCAGAGCATCTGCAAACCGCCGGTTCACGAGTTGATAACATTCCCAGTCTGCCGCGCGAAAGATGGGCCGAGTATGCGCAATGTGACAAAGGGGCCACAGCCCCTCGTTGGAGAAGCCCTCGTAGTAGCGCGCCTCTTCCTGCTCCGAGAGCCAGACCCTGCGCAGGGTGTAGCGCGGATCGTCCGGGGGCACGCGTAAACGGTCGAACTCGTCCACTGCCGCTTGATCCGCGTCGCCAGTACCGCTGGCTATCCAAACGCCGTCACACGCCCGCAGGACCGGTTCAAGCGCGGTGACCAAGCCGCTGGGCGGCACCACGCATGCGATTTCCTTGCCCCTCCGCACGTGCATATATGGCTCGCGGTTTGAGACCACGAAGATTTTACTTGAGCCGGCGCGATTGCGAATGTGCACTGCCAGGCGCTCAGCGGTCCAAAGATTAGCGCCCGCTTCGCGAAGGCGGGCCTCGGCCGCAGCGGAAGCACGCGCCGCCCTCAGGCTCGCCGCCATGGTCTCCACCTCGCGTGCCAGTGGTGAAAACAGGCGCAGCGCACCCAGCTCCGACTCCGCGGATTCCTGGGCATTGCCGGTCCGTAGCAAGCGCAGGCGCTCAACCGCGCGGCTCATGGGGCGAAGAAGAAACCAGCGCACCATAAGGAACGTGATTCCGACGATCACGATCACAAACGCGACAATGCGCCAAAAGCTGCGCCGCCAGAGAGCGATGCCTTCGGAGCGGATATACCCGGCATCCACCACGAGAACCATGGCACCTTCCAATTGGTTTCCGTCATGGATGGGAAAAGCCTGCTCCAGCCACTGCCATTGCCCCGCATGCCCAAATGCACCGGCCTCGACGCCCCGCTGCAGAGATTTCTCCACAACCCCCTGGCCCAGCGCCCCCATCACGTCCGACGGGCCGCTGCCGGCGAGCAGGCCGCCATGGGCGTCGTAGACTGCCAACCCAAGTGCACCGGTCCCGTCCTTGAGGAGCTGCGTTAAACCAGGAAGACGAGATGAGTCACCCGTCTCGAGCGCATTGCGCACATCCGGCTCGATGCTCGTGCCCATCCACCTGGTGCGACGCTCCAGATCCTCGCGCAAGTTATGCCTGTGGGCCAATACGTCAAAATAGGTGGAGGCAAGGGACACCAGCGTGACGCTTGCGATCAGAGCAACGATCAGGCGCACGCGGAACAGGTGCATAAATACCTCCCGGTGATGAGTTAGATGCGCTCGGCGGCGAAGGAGCCGTGCCGTTCGCGCGACGAAGCCTCGCCAACCCAACTATGCGTTGAGAGGAAAGCCACTTAGACCCAGTAATTGGTGTCGGAACGCCCCCGCGTCCCGGGGCGTAAGAGCGCGAGGGAGCATATTCGGCGCGAGAAATCATTTCTCACATTTGAAGCCACGAACTTCGCGTGAAAGGGTGAGCGGTTGCCCCCGGTCGAGAGCTTTGGGGATCGCAGTAAGCCGCCTCCCCTTTCATTTCATGCCAGCCGATTCGATGCGCTATCCTGTCCTCAGAAGCGCGCAAATTTCTTCTTCGCAACACCCGCAGCCCATGGCGACAATCGCGATTGACCGTACCGCCAAAAACATCGTGCTGGCCGTGCAGGAATATTCTCTGTTCGCGTGGCGGTCGCTGCTCAATCTCTTCCACCCGCCGATCTACTGGACCGACTTCCTCATGCAATCGGACGTGATCGGTGTCGGGTCGCTGCCCATTGTCATCCTCTCCGGCTTCTTTACCGGCGGCGTGCTCGCTCTGCAGTCCGCAGCCACGTTGTCGGAGTTTGGCGCCACGGCGGTCACGGGCCAGTTCGTCGGCCTCACGATGATTCGCGAGCTTGGCCCGGTGCTTACCGGCATTATGGTCGCCGGCCGCAATGCATCTTCGATGGCCAGCGAACTGGGTTCCATGGTGGTGACCGAGCAGATCGATGCGATGCGCGCCCTGGGCGTTGATCCGTTGCGCAAGCTCGTGACTCCGCGCATTTTTTCCAGCATCGCCATGCTGCTGCTGCTCACGATCGTGGCCGACGCATTCGGGATCCTCGGCGGCGCCGCGGTGACGGTACTTATCAGCCATCAGAACGGCACGCAGTACCTCAACTCGGCCTACGAGCATCTTCGCTATCCAGACATCATCCAGGGACTGGTCAAGCCCCTGTTCTTCGGCTACTTGCTCGGCTCCATCGGCTGCTTTTACGGTATGAGAACGACCGGAGGGACCGAGGGCGTTGGCCGTTCCACGATTTCGGCAGTCGTCACGTCATCCGTGCTGATTATCGCCGTAGACTTTGTCATCACGCACGTGTTGCTATCCATATTCCCCACATGAGCCATGCTTCCGTGCCTGCGCCTCAATCTTCGGCTCCGGGGCAGGATGCCGCCTCGGTCGTCTGCCTTCGTGGCGTTTCCGCCGGCTTCGACGGTCCGCCGGTGCTTGAGGACATCAGCTTTTCCGTTGCTCCCGCCGAGACTCGCATTCTGCTCGGGCCCGCCGGCGTAGGCAAGAGCACCCTGCTCAAACTGATCATCGGGCTGATTCGTCCCCTGGAGGGCTCGATCCAACTCTTCGGCGAGGATATCTCCCGTCTGCCCGAGGAGCGCCTTTTCCCTTTGCGCGCGCGAGCCGGAATGGTGTTTCAGGAAGGCGCGCTCTTCGATTCGCTCACTGTGCGAGACAACGTCGCCTATCAGCTGATCCAGGAGCGCGTGCCCGACGATGAGATTGACAGCCGCGGCCGCGAGGCGCTTCGATTTGTCGGTTTGGAAGAAACCTTCGCTTTGTATCCCGCGAGCCTTTCGGGGGGCATGAGGCGGCGCGTGGCCATCGCCCGCGCTCTCATCCACGATCCAGAGCTGATTCTCTACGACTCGCCCACAGGCGGCCTCGATCCGGTCACATCCACTACCATCATCGAACTGATCGTGAAGCAGCGCGACGTGCACGCAACCCCGGCACTGATGGTGACCCATCGGCTTCAGGACGCCTTTACACTTTGCACCCACCGCTTCGATGCCGAGCAGAATCGGATGGTCCCGCTTCCCGAGGGGCAAATTAACCTAAACACGACTTTTCTCATGCTCGAAGAAGGCCGCCTGATTCTTGACGGTTCCCTCCATGAACTTCTCCACAGCAGAAACAACGCCGTCCGCGAGTTTCTCGAATAACGATGACTCTGAGTCTGGCGAAATGAAGGCCGCCGCTGCCGATTCCATTTTTTCCCGCTACAATTTGATCCGTGACCGCGAGTCTCTTCGATCTGTACAAGGTCGGCGTGGGGCCATCCAGCTCGCATACCATGGGGCCGATGCGCGCAGCTTGCCGATTCGCCCGCGATCTTGAACTCGCCGGGCAGCTCGAGCGAATTGCGCGCGTCCAGGTGGACCTGTATGGTTCCCTCGCGCTGACGGGCCTGGGCCACGGAACCGATCGCGCGGTTCTTCTCGGCTTGGCCGGTAACGAACCGGCCTCCATCGATCCCGCCGCGATTGAATCGACGGTGGCTGCGATTCGCGTCTCCAGGCGAATAGAGCTTGCGGGCAAGAGAGGGCTCGAATTCGATGAGGCCCGAGATGTGGTTTTTCACCGCAACCAGATGTTTCCGCCCGAAGCGCAGACACGGCATCCGAACGGCTTGCGCTTCGCCGCTTTCGATGCTGCAGGTTCGATCCTCGTCGAGCGCACCTTCTTTTCGATTGGCGGGGGATTCATCGCTGAAGACGGGGCGGCTGGCAAGCCTTCAGGTGAATCCGAAGTTCCTCTTCCTTATCCGTTCCATAGCGCCGCCGAACTGCTTGAAGTGGCGCGGGCGCACTCGCTTTCCATCGATCGGGTGATGTTGGCCAACGAATGCGAACGGCTGCGCGCTGCGCACCCTGGCGCTACAACAGTTTCGCTTGAGGATTGCGTTCGCGTGGGAGTCGAAGTAATCTGGCAGATTATGCAGGCATGCGCAGAGCGCGGCATGGCTGCGGAAGGCATTCTGCCGGGCGGCCTGAATGTTCGCCGCCGCGCGCGCCGCCTGGCCGAGCGGCTTCGCGCACGCGAAGCGAGCGGGGATCAAGTCGATCCGCTGGCGCCGCTCGACTGGGTTACGGTCTACGCCATGGCGGTGAACGAGGAGAATGCCGCCGGCGGACGCGTAGTCACGGCGCCGACCAACGGAGCTGCGGGGGTGATTCCCGCCGTCGCGCTCTACTATCGCCGCTTCGTTCCGGGCTCGGACGACGAGGGCATCCTTCGCTTCTTTCTCACTTCCGCCGCAATCGGCGTTCTTTACAAGGAGAACGCTTCCATCAGCGGCGCGGAGGTCGGATGCCAGGGCGAAGTCGGTGTCGCTTGCTCAATGGCGGCGGCGGGGCTCGCGGCGGCGCTCGGCGGCAACGACGGCCAGATCGAGCACGCAGCCGAAATCGCGATGGAACACAACCTGGGAATGACCTGCGACCCCATCGGAGGCCTGGTGCAGATTCCCTGCATTGAGCGCAACGCCATGGGCGCCGCGAAGGCCGTGCAGGCTGCGCGCCTCGCTCTCAACGAGTCAGAGGCACACAAGGTTTCTCTCGATCAAGTGATCCGCACCATGTATCTCACCGGCCTCGATATGCAATCGCGCTACAAGGAAACCAGCCTCGCGGGGCTTGCGCTGAATGTGATTGAGTGTTGAGAACAGCAGCGAACCTCGACGTGCATCGCGCATTTCGATTCACTCGCGCAGTCATCGAACGCGATCCGATCGTTTGCACTTTTCATCCGTACGATTCAAAATTCGAGTTCAATTTCTCTTTGAACCTCGATTCGCGGCGGAAACGGTGTTGATCTTTTTTTCACTTGGATGTCGTTTTTTTCTTGACATCGATGCTGCGCGATTCTATACATCTTTCAACTGCAGTTTCTAATTGCAGAATCGATGCAACCCATCGAAAAGGGAGAATAGAAAAATGGCAACCAAGAAAGCAGCCAAGAAGCCAGCGAAGAAAGCCAAGAAGACCGCCAAGAAGGCCGCGAAGAAAAAGTAACGGTCTGACAACCCAAAAGGCAACACTCTAGGGGGACGCTCAAAGCGTTCCCCTTAGTGTTTTGGGCGAAGGAAAAAAGTTGCGTGCCGTGTAAGGACTTTGTGCGGCAGGATGAAATCGCTAGAACCCGCTCTGGGCGCGGCGATGGAGCCCATTCAACAGAATTTCGAATGCGTCAAACCCGCGCGCGACGCCGTAGACTTTAGATGAAGAGAGGACTTGCACGATGACGCGCCGCCGATGGATTGCCGAGCACTGGGATGAAGCAACTGCCACGATCGATGGTGCGCAGGCTGAACATTTAGCGCGCGTGCTGCGCGCAGAACCGGGGACAGAAGCGGATGTTGTGGCCGGCGGCCGCGTCTTTCATGCTGAGGTTGCCGCGGTCGCCTTGGATGGAGAAACGAGCGAAGTACGCTTCAACCTTGTTGCCGAACTCGATGCCGACCCCGCCTTGCCGGTTACTTTGGTGATGGCCGTCTACAAGTTCGATCGCATGGAGTGGGCCATCGAAAAAGCCACCGAGCTCGGCGTCGCCGCAATCGCACCGGTGTTCGCGCGGAGGACGGAGAAACACCTTGCCCAGGCAGCGGGGAAGCGCGCAGAGCGCTGGAGGCGCATTGCGCACGAAGCATCGCAACAGGCGCGCCGATCCGATGTGCCGGTGATTCACGAGCCCGTCGATCTGGCTGAGCGTGTGCGCGCCGCGTCTGTGGCTGCGCGCATCGTGCTTGCTGAGCAGGAACGCACAACCACGCTACGTCACGCGATCAAGGAGGCTATCGACGCGGCCAAAGAGGAAATGCCTGTGCTTGAAGTGGCCATTGGTCCAGAAGGGGGATGGGCTCCTGCCGAGGAAGCTCTCTTCGATGACAATGGCTGGCGCGCCGTGTCGCTTGGTCCGCGCATTCTGCGTGCTGAGACTGCAGCCATCGCCGCACTGGCGGTTATCGCGTCATGCCTGGAGTGATAGGGGCTCATGCAGAGCCAAGAGCGGTGATTTGCAGTTCACTGTGGAAAAGCAGGCACGAATCTTGGGGGCACAGGAATCTACAAATGCGCGAAGCGCAGTAACAGGCCAGCGAGTGCCGCGCCGCCAAAGTCACCGACGATGGGAATCCACGCGTAGCGCCAATTCGATCCTCCCTTGCCGGGAATGGGCAGGAGCGCGTGGACGATGCGGGGCCCGAGATCGCGAGCGGGGTTGATGGCATAGCCTGTGGTGCCGCCAAGCGAGAGACCGATGCCCCACACCAAACTGCCGACAAGCCAAGGACCGACTCCCGCGGCTGGGCCGTTCATGGCCACGCCGCGCGAGAAGATGGCAGCCGCGATCACGACTAGAGCTGCCGTGCCCAGCATCTCGCTGAAGATGTTTGCAAGAGGACTGCGCACAGCCGCGTTGGTGCAAAAGACGCCGAGCTTGGCCGCGGGATCGGGCGTGAGGCCCCAGTGCGGCGCGTAGTGGAGAGTCACTAACGCGGCGCCACCCATCGCGCCAAGCAATTGCGCGGACCAATAGACGGGGAGCTGCGCGTAGTCACCGGTCACTACGGCCCCGGCGAGCGTGATGGCCGGATTCAGGTTTGCCGCGCCACTGCCGAAGGCCTGCGCGACCATCACGCCGCACAACACGCCTAAAGCCCATCCGGTGGTGATCACGATCCAGCCGGAATCGGCCGCGTAGGACTTGCGCAGCGTGACGGCGGCGTTTACGCCGTTGCCGAAGAGAATAAGAACCAGCGTACCCATGAACTCGCCAAACCAGATGGAGTGCATTCGATCTTCCTTGCCGTAGTGAGCTTGGCCGGCCTTGGCAGAACGGAACAGGGCGCGACCTGCAACGCAATTTGAGGAACCCAAGCATTGTGCCCTGCCGGACACACGCTCGCCAAGAGCGAAAAACGCAAGACCGGTCGCAATCCAGCCAAAAGCCCGACGAACGAATCTAAGATCATGTCTAGACATCTTCGCGCGGAGCAGCAAAACCATGGTGAGCGGTATTTTTGTGGGATTGTCGACGATTGACGTCGTATACGGCGTCGATAAGTTTCCCGCGCCCAACACAACGGTCGCGGCGCGCAGCCAGGAAGTCTTCGTAGGCGGGCCGGCCACGAATGCTGCGGTTACGTTTGCTCAACTGGGCGGGGAGCCGGCGCTGGTAACGGCCGTGGGACGGAATACGCTGGCTGCCGTGGTCCGGGAAGAACTCAAAAAGCATAAGTTTAGCTGGTCGATTTGAATCCCGAATTTGAAGGCGTACCTGCATTGTCGTCGGTAACCATTGACCGCCATGGCAACCGGAATGTGGTTTCGGCGAACGCAATTCGCGTGACGATTCCGCCTGCGAAGGTGGACGCGAGTCTGTGCGAGGGTGCGCGTATTGTGATGGTCGATGGCCATTTCATCGATGCGTGCCAGGCCGGGGCTGGTGCAGCGAAGGCTCGCGGGAAGCCGGTTGTCCTGGATGGAGGAAGCTGGAAGGATGGAACGGAAGGGCTTCTCAAGAGCGTCCACACGGCGATCTGTTCGGCGGATTTTCTGCCGCCAGGTTGTGCTTCCCGCGACGAAGTCATCAAGTTCTTGAAGAGCCCGGGAGTGGCGAACATCGCCATCACGGACGGAGGCGATGCGATCCACTTTGTCTCAGGTCAGTCTTTGGGGACCATCGGCGTCCCGCAAGTCGAAGTGGTCGACACGATGGGCGCAGGCGACATTTTTCACGGCGCCTATTGCTTCTTCGCGTCCACGGGGCGGGGATTCATCGAGTCGCTGGCGGAGGCGACGAAAGTTGCATCGGAATCGTGCCGGTACGCGGGGACAAGAGAATGGATGAAACACGTCCCTGCTGAGTTTTCCTAATTGAGCCCAATTGAATTCCGTGCAGAACAACGCTGCCTGAATCGCGCAACGGCGGTACCATGAGAGTCGACGGGAGGGCCGGCGCGTGCAAGCGAACATCACCAAGCTCATTTGCATCCTCGGCGGATGGGCCGTCTTGACGGGGGCAATGGCTATGGGACAGCAGACGCGCCATTGGGCGATCGTTGTGCATGGGGGCGCAGGCGACATTAACCGCGCAGCGCTCGGCCCGGAACGTGACAAGGCCTATCGCGCAGCGCTGAGTGACGCAGTGAAGGCAGGCGCCGCGGTGCTCGATCGCGGAGGTTCGTCGCTCGATGCGGTTGAGGTTGCCGCTCGCATAATGGAAGACGATCCGCACTTCAATGCGGCACGCGGAGCGGTGTTTACCGCAGCCGGCAAAACGGAGCTTGACGCAGCCATTATGGATGGCGCAACGCTCCGCGCCGGGGCCGTGGCGGACGTGACGCACACGCGCTACCCGATCACTCTGGCCCGCGCGGTGATGGAAAAAACGCCGTATGTGCTTCTGGTCGGACCCGGCGCCGACGCATTTTCGCTTGAGGAGGGCATGGAGCAGGAAGATGCAGCCTACTTCTTCACAGAGAGCCGCTGGCAGTCGCTGGTGAAGCAACTCCAAAAAGAAGGCAAGCCGATTCCGCCGCGTCCGGCAGACGCGCCAACCGCGGAGCAAGCCACGCCGCTGGCGCAGTGGCAAGAGGCCGCCGACATGCGCCGTTTTGGCACGGTGGGCGTGGTGGCGCTCGATCGCCGGGGCAACGTCGCGGTGGCCACATCGACGGGCGGGCTGCAGGGCAAGATGCCGGGGCGCGTGGGCGATTCGCCGCTGATCGGCGCCGGAACGTACGCTTCCAATCAATCCTGTGCCGTATCTGGCACCGGCGTGGGCGAGTTTTTCATTCGTTACACGGTGGCGCGCGAGATCTGTGCCCTGGTTCAGTTGAAGGGCCTCACGTTGCAACGAGCAGCCGACGAAGTCATCCACAAGCAGCTTGCTCCGATTCACGGCGACGGCGGTGTGATCGCCATTGCTCCCGACGGCCAGCTTGCCTGGAGCTTCAATACGTCGGGCATGTTCCGCGCGCGGCAGGTGGAAGGCGGGCCGATTGAAGTGCACATTTACAGCGATGAGCCGTGAGAGGTATCGCCGCGGCGTTTTACGGCGAGCCTCAGGACCGACGTTCAAAACTCGAATACACTGTCCGCATGGCGCTTGAATTCACAACTTCGTACATTGAAGACGCACTCGCGGTCTTCCGCTACTACAAGCGGCTGGCCGAGCGCGCCATGGAACAGGTGACGGACGAGCAGCTTTTTGTTGCCATTGACAAGGAAGCCAACTCGATCGCCGTCATTGTGAAACACATGACGGGCAACATGCGCTCCCGCTGGACCGACTTCCTGACTACGGACGGCGAAAAGCCTGACCGCGACCGCGACACGGAGTTCGTCGAGCCTCCTGCTAGGCGGAAGGAGCTGATGGCCGCGTGGGAAGACGGGTGGAATCGGGCCTTCAGCGCGATCGAGCCTCTAACCGACGCCGACCTTGGGCGGACCATAAAAATTCGCGGCGAGGCGCACTCGGTCATGCAGGCGATCAACCGACAGTTGGCGCACTTTCCCCACCACGTGGGGCAGATTGTTCTTCTAGCGAAGCATTTCGCCTGCGATCACTGGCAGTCGCTCAGCGTGCCCCGCAACAAGTCGGCGGAATTCAACCGCAGAGTGGCAGCCGGGGAAGCCAGCCAGCGCTGAATTAACGTAAGCTTGAGCACGATGCTGGCTGCGCACAGCCCTGTAAAATGTTGCGCATGGAGACAATCCAGTACAACCTGCCGCAAAGCCACATTCCGCAAGCCTGGTACAACATCCTCCCCAATCTGCCCAAGCCTTTGGCGCCGCCGTTGCACCCGGGAACCTTGCAGCCCATCGGCCCCGACGATCTGGCGCCGCTGTTTCCCATGGGCCTGATCATGCAGGAGGTCAGCGCGGAACGGGAGATCGAGATTCCCGGAGAGGTGCGGCAGATTTACGCGCAGTGGAGGCCGTCGCCGCTGATGAGAGCGCGTCGCCTGGAAAAAGCGCTCGATACGCCGGCACGAATCTACTACAAATACGAAGGCGTAAGCCCGGCAGGCTCGCATAAGCTGAATACCGCTGTCCCGCAGGCGTACTACAACAAGCGCGAGGGCGTTCAGAACCTCGCCACGGAAACCGGGGCCGGACAGTGGGGCTCTGCGCTGTCGATGGCCTGCGCATTCCTCGGTTTGAATTGCAAGGTGTTCATGGTGCGGGTGAGCTATGACCAGAAGCCCTACCGGCGCGCACTGATTGAAGCCTTTGGCGCTTCGGTTATCGCCAGTCCCAGCACGGAAACCGAATCAGGCCGCGCCATTCTTCGAGAGCATCCCAACTCCAACGGATCCCTTGGCATCGCAATCTCTGAAGCCGTGGAAGTTGCCGCGAAAGACCCGCAGACCAAGTACGCACTGGGCAGTGTGTTGAATCATGTTCTGCTGCACCAGACGGTGATCGGCCAGGAAGCGATCGAACAAATGGCAATGGCTGGGGACGAGCCTGACGTGATCATCGGTTGCACCGGCGGCGGATCGAATTTTGCGGGACTCGTGATGCCGTTCCTGGGACGCAAGCTGAAAGGCAAGTGCAACGCGCGCATCGTTGCCGTGGAGCCTGCCGCCTGTCCCAGCTTGACCAGGGGAAGATTCGCGTACGATTTCGGCGATACGGGTCATCTGACGCCGCTGGTCAAGATGCACACTCTGGGCAGCGGGTTCATGCCGCCAGGGATTCACGCGGGCGGGCTACGCTACCACGGGATGGCGCCCCTGGTGTCGCACGTGATCGACCTTGGTCTTGCCGAGGCGACCACGGTGCAGCAATTGGACGCGTTCGCAGCGGGCATCCAGTTCGCCCGAGCCGAGGGTATTGTGCCCGCGCCGGAGGCCAACCACGCGATTGCCGAGGCCATTCGCCAGGCTCTAGAAGCCAAGGCGGCCGGCAAGCCGCGCACGATTCTCTTCAACCTGAGCGGACACGGTCATTTCGACATGCAGTCCTATATCGACTACCAGGCGGGTAAACTAGAGAATTACGAGTATCCGGAGGAAGAGATCGCGATGGCGCTTGCGGGGCTGCCGTCCGTTCCGTAATCTGCCGGGTCCTGTTTTTGGTTGAGTTGACGGTACTATTCGGGGTTCAAGAACTATCCGCTCGGCTTGCCTATCCGTCCAAATGCGTTGAAGATAGCGAAGGCTGGTTCGAGGCTGGCAGTAGAAAAAAGCAAATAACCCAGGAGGCTGTGATTCGGATGAAGATTTGGATGCAAGGCGCGTTCGTAGTGGCCGTGGCGATTTTTTTGTGGGGCGTGACGGCCCAGGCGCAGACCGATGTGGCGTTGAGCGGGTACCGGACCATCGCAACCAGCACTACCGGTTCCGGCACCAAGCAGACGCCAACAGACTCCGAAGGCGGCCTTTTCGAATGGCGCCATATTGCGAACCCGCTTGTCGGGTATGAGTTCGAGGTCACGTTCAACCCGGCAAATCAGTCTTATATCGATCCCAGTTCCACTCCGCCAACCTGCTTTCCCACGGGCCCAACTGGAACGCCTGCCACTTGCCAACCGCTGGAGGTTTCGGGCAAGGCAACTCAGTTCGGCGGGACCTGGATCTTTTCCAAGAAGATCGGAAGCGTGAGACCGTTCGCGTTGGGTGGAGCAGGCTTTATCGTCACGGTGCCCGGATCAAGCCCCTACTCGGTGACTACGGTTATGAGGCCCGACTTTATTTATGGTGGCGGCGTGGATTGGAGTTTTCTCCCGCACCTCGGTCTTCGCTTGCAAGTCCGCGGCAATATGTCGAAGGCACCGAATTTGTCTGACCTATTCAATTCGACGACGAAATATACCCAAGTCTACGAGCCCATGGGCGGCGTCTTTTACCGTTTTTGAAGCCAATCGCGCTTGGAGTTAATGAACGGACAAAGGGTTCCCAGGAGGGCTTCAGCGGAGCGGTTGGCGCTGTGTTACCGTTTCATTACGGTGTCCCCGAGCCGGGATTGCTTGTCGGGCCCAGCCTGAGGCGGGGCGATACGCGCAAGTGATTGAAGAGTGCGGACATCGGGGACGGCGGACAGAAGTATACGAATGCAGCAGCCGGAATCGACCTCATCAACGCTCAGTGCGAGTCCGGCTCAACTCTCCGGGACGCCATCGGATCCTGCATCCGTTTCAGAACCCGATTCACCCGTTGTTGAGCAGCCGCCACACCGGGTCCCCCGCTGGCTCGAGCGCGTCGAATTGTTTCTGCGCGTCATGCTGCGCATGTACATTGGACTGGCCATCTGCTACGCGCCATGGTCGCACAATTTCTGGGATCAGAATCCGATCTTCCTGCAATCCACCGCACTCGCAGATTTCGTTAGGCTCGGCGCTGTGCGCGGCATCGTTTCCGGCCTCGGTCTATTGAATCTATGGATTGCATTTCAAGACGCCATTCGACGTCGTGATGGTTGAGTGATGAAAAACAAGGAACAGGAACCAAATAACAATGATCAGGAAGCCGGGAATCTGAAGAGTTCTGGCGGAACTCGTAAAAGTGCCGCTTCTGAAGTGCCTCCTCGCGCCGTAATTCCCGGGAATGGAGAGCCGGCGCCTCTGGAGCGCGCACCCCTGGCGTATGAGAATTTAGGATTTCTGAACAGCGCCGACGGTCGCGTGATTCGGATTGTGTCGGAGTATCTGGAGCCACTGGCGCGGTTCCGGCGCGAGCAGATTCAGGATACGGTGGTCTTCTTCGGATCCGCACGTTTTCACGGGCGCGAGGAAGCCGGTCACGCGCTGGAACTGCTCGATAACACCGGTTCCACGCAGCCCGCGCCCGGCGAAGAGCAGCCCGCCAAACCCGTGGAGATCGCGACAGGGACAGCCACCGACTTGCAACGCAAGCGTGCTGTGGCCGCAGTTGAGATGGCTCGGTACTACGAAGATGCACGACGCCTGGCGCAACTTCTGACGCAATGGGCCAAGACGATTCCCTCGCGCAAGCACCGGTTTGTCGTCACTTCTGGCGGTGGTCCGGGAATCATGGAGGCAGCCAATCGCGGCGCATATGAGGCTGGCGGCAAAACGATCGGCATGAACATCCTTCTGCCATTCGAACAGCGGCCAAATCCCTACATCACACCCTCGCTGAATTTCGAGTTCCACTACTTCTTTATGCGCAAGCTTTGGTTCGCTTACCTGGCCAAGGCTCTGGTGGTCTTTCCCGGAGGATTTGGGACGCTCGACGAAATGTTCGAGATTCTCACCCTCGCCCAAACGCAGAAAATGACCAAGAAGATCACCGTGGTCATCTATGGGCCGGAGTACTGGAAGAAGGTATTCAACCTCGAGGTTCTGGTGGACACGGGCGCCATCTCTCCCAAGGACCTCGACTTGTTTCAGTTTGCCGATTCGCCCGAACAAGCCTTCGAACTGCTTCGCCAGGGTCTCACCGAGAACTACCTCGCGGCCGAAGCAGCCTCGGCCCAAGGTGCACAAGCTGAAACCAGGAAACCGAATCACGACGAGGATTTGATGGCCGGCTGGAACATGGACGATTTTCTCAGTCCTGAACTTGCCAAGACCCGGAAGTGATTCCACCCGGAATCTTTGTCATTCGATGGTACGTTTCACTGAGAATTCACTTAAATTTCTTGGCGCAACATTCCATTTGGCTTACGACTTGCCTTGATTGTTCCCGAGTCGCCGAACACCGATAACGAAGCCGTGCTCGTCATAGAATAGAGGTGTTGGGAATTTACACGTGTTTTTATGGAATATTCCCGGTATTTTCGTAACTCCCTTGGTTCCGTTGCATCCTCAATTGAAGGGCATTTCGCACGCTCTTAACTGGAAATTCATGGCAGGCAACGGATACTGGCTGTGGAAATCCGCAAAACCGAGGAGTGGATATGCCGAGTTCAGCGATCTCATACATCTGGCGCGACAGGGATGCCCCCAACGGCTTTCGGACAGGTGTTTCGTTACACAGTCACACTAACCAGTCGCGCGAGACTCTAGATTTCCTGGCCAACTTTGGCAACCAGTTCCCGGTGATGCGCCCGCTGCTGTCGCGAATGGAACGACGCGCTGAGCAATATCACGGTATCCACGTCGACTACGCCGCCAGCTACTGGACCCCGCCCATGACGCCGAAGCTGGCATTCGATCTGGAGATGCGGCAGATCGAAAAGCTAGGCCTGGGGCCCATGGTTTCGATCACCGATCACGACAACATCAAGGCGCCCATGCTTCTGCGCACGGTGCCCAGCGCGCGGCAGATTCCGGTCTCATTGGAGTGGAGCGCGCCGTATGGCGGAACGCAGTCATTCCACCTGGGCGTGCACAACTTGCCCAGCGCCCGCGCTGCTGAGTGGATGGCGACGCTTGAGGATTACACCGCTCATCCGAGCGATGCGCGCCTGACCGAGATTCTTGCCGGCCTGCATCATGAGCCGAACGTGCTGGTGGTCTTCAACCACCCGATGTGGGATCTGTACCTGATCGGCAAGGAAAAGCATCAGTTCCTGGTCAACGAGTTCCTACAGAAGAGCGGCGCTTTCATTCACGCGCTGGAACTGAACGGCCTGCGCAACTGGGATGAGAATCGTGCAGTGCGGCGCCTGGCGGAAAAGTGGAACATGCTACTGCTTTCAGGCGGTGACCGTCATGGCGTGGAACCGAACGCCAACGTGAACCTGACAAACGCCACCAGTTTCACCGAGTTTGTGCACGAAGTACGCCGGGAAAAGCGGAGCAATGTGCTCTTCCTTGAGCAATACACAGAGCCCTGGAAGCATCGGATTTTGCAATCGACCATCGATGCGATCCGCCATTACCCCGACTTTCCGCAAGGCTCGCGCTCGTGGGATGACCGCGTCTTTCATCCCGATGCGGCAGGAGTCGTGAGGCCCCTAAGCGAGCTTTGGCCAAAGGGGTCAGCGCCGCGGCTGATCGGCGTGGGGCTCGCACTCGTGCAAGCTATGGGTCAGGGGCTGGTGGCAGGCGGCTTGCGCCTGGCCTGGAATGATTCAGATCAATTACGGCTTGCGCTGGGCGAGCACGAGTTTTAAACAAATCAGCGGTGTTCGCGGAGTTTGCGTGACAGCCCTTGCCTGCGCAGTGAATCTCGCTGCCGATATGAACGCTTCGGTTCTGCGCGTTGCATACTTTCCGGACTCCTTTCACGAAGTGAATGGGGTCGCCCATACCAGCCGCCATTTTGAAAACTTCGCGCGACGGCGCAATCTTCCCTTTCTTTGCGTACGCGCGGGCCATCGCACCCCTGCATTGATCGAGGAAGATAGCGTGTGGACCCTCGAACTGCCGCGGGGCTTTCTTTCCTTCGTTCTTGAAAAGGATTTGCGCCTTGATCCGGCGTTCTTCCGGCACATTCCGCTGATCAACGAAGTGCTCCAACGTTTCCAGCCGGACCTGATCCATATCACGGGGCCCAGCGAGATCGGCATTCTGGGCGCGGGGTTGGCGCACCACCTTCACATTCCGCTGGCCGCGAGCTGGCACACCAATGTTCACGAATACGCAGCGCGCCGGGCAGAGTGGTTCCTGCGCCTATTGCCCAAGCAACAATCCGCATCCACCGGCCAAACGATCGAGAACCTTGCATTGGCGACTGCAGCCCAGTTCTACTCCTTGGCACAAGTGCTGTTCGCGCCCAATCCTGAACTTTGCGATTTGCTTGAGCGCAGCACGGGCCGCCCCTGCCATCGGATGCCGCGGGGCGTGGATTCGGAGCTCTTTCATCCCTCGAAACGCACGCGCGATCCAAATGACCGCTATCGTGTTCTGGGCTTTGTTGGGCGACTTTCCATCGAGAAGAACATTGGCCTCCTGGTGCGGATCCAGGAAGAACTCGATCGCACGGGAGTGACCGACACTCGATTCCTGATCGTTGGCCACGGCGGTGATGAGGCCTGGCTGCGTGAGCGGCTTCCGAAGGCGGAGTTCACGGGAGTGCTGCGAGGAGAGGCACTCTCAGCTGCCTACGCCAACATGGATCTGTTCGTGTTTCCCTCGCATACCGACACGTTTGGCAACGTGGTACTCGAGGCGCTGGCCAGCGGAGTGCCGGCGATCGTGACTCCCGACGGCGGTCCGCGCACGATCGTCCACGATGGCGAAACCGGCTGCATCGTGCCCGACGATGAATTTACAGAGGCGATCGCCGGATTGCTTGACGCCCCCGGTCGCCTCGAAGTGATGCGCCGCGCAGCGCGCGCCTACGCCCTCACCGCCGGTTGGGATTCAGTCTTCGAGGGCGTCTATGCCGAGTATGAGGCGATTCTCCCGCGCGTTGCGCTGGCAGGGAAATAAGGCTGTGTCTCCAGATCCTGAAATGAGTTGTCTGAGGCTCTCGGCCTGATGAGCGCACTGGCGCTTCCGGGCCAAGGCGATCTGCAACCCTGCTTCGGCCTCCCCCGCAGCTTCAATAGACGCCGGGAATAAGCCGCCTGGTCGTTTTGCAGTACTCAAGGTATTGCTTGCCGAAAGCCTCCGTGAGTGCCATCTCCTCCACATGAATGCGATAGAGCAGCGCCGCAGTGGGAAGGATGAGCACGACCGCCAGGCTGACCCAGTTGCGCTCATGGAGACCGATTGCAGTGAAGATGACCAGCATGCCGGTGTATGAAGGATGGCGCACCGAACGATAAGGGCCCGTGGTGCGCAGGGTCTGCGCGGCGTGAATGGCAACGTTTGTACTAAACGTTGCTCCAAGTGTGAGAATCGCGGTCCAGCGAATGGCCAGGCCAAGGATCAGCAAGACAAGCCCCGCGGTTCTGAGCCAATGTGCTCCGCCGAGCATCGTGTGCGGATGCGTGTCACCGTACCACATGGCCCACCAGGTTGAGGCGAATACCACTGGAAACAAGATCAGCAGAGACCCGCGATCTTTGAGCTGGCCGGTACTGCGGCTAGTGCGCGTAACCACTTGAAGCAGAATCTCAGACGCAACCCATATCCAGATCAAATCTCCGAAGAGGCTCTGTATCGCCATGGTCTCCTCATCCCCCAGATCATACAATGTCCTAAAGGTTTAGGTTGACAAACTTCTATCTCGGGGCCATACTCCTATTTATTTAGGAGAGCAGATGGCCGGACGCAGAAAAGGCTCGAACGCGCTCACGCCGCTCGAACTCAAAATCATGCATGTGCTGTGGACCGAGGGGCCGAGCAACGTGCAGCATGTGCTGGAGACACTTCTGCCAAGCGGAGAGCTGGCATACAACACAGTGCAGACCATGCTCAACATTCTTCATCGCAAAGGCAGGGTGCGGCGCAGTCTGGCGGGGCGAGCGTACGTCTATCGCGCCGCCGCCTCGCGCGAAAAGGTTTTAGGCCAGGCGCTCCGAGACTTCGTGGAGCGCGCGTTCGCTGGTTCTTCTGAAGCGCTTGTGATGAGTCTGGTCAAGAGCCGCCAGGTCGATCTGGATCGGATTTCCGAATTGGGCCGCAGGCTTGAGGCCGAAGAAAGAGGTGAATGCGATGAGTAATTTCTCTGGGATTACCGCTTCTTACCTCGCGAACTCGGTTTGGCAAACTGCCTTGGTTTCCGCCGCCGGGTACATGGTGAGCCGTCTCGTCAAGCGCCTCGGCCCGCAATTCGAACATACCGTCTGGGTCGCTACTCTGATGATCGCCGTGGTCACGCCCGCACTGCCGTTTCTTCGAGGGTTGACTGCCTCGCTCATCGCCGCACAGGCGCCAGGCCAGCCTGCATCGATGATTCTTATCGCCTCGCAAAACGTTTTGCCCGACGCCCGGCCAGCCTTTGTTCTTCCCCGGGCTGTTCTCTGGTCGCTCCTCGCTCTTTATGCTGCAGCGATCCTCTACTTTGCAGGCCGCCTTGTGTTTTCGCTGGTGGGTGCATCAGCGCTTCTACGCAAGGCGGGTCCACCTTCGCTTTCGCCGGAGCAGGATGAGATCTGGCACCGCTGTAAGCGGTCTCTCTTTCTGGACCAGGCTCAGCTCCTGACGTCTCCTGTCTCAGGCCCGGTAGCTTTGGGATTGCGATCGCCGATCCTTTTGCTGCCGAGCGATTTTCCCGCAAAATGCGCGCCGCAGGACTTTCTCGCCGCGCTTGCTCATGAATGCGCGCATCTGAAACGGCGCGACTTCCAGAAGAATCTCTTCTATGAGGCCGTAAGTCTTCCACTCTGCTTCCACCCCGCCATTTGGGCAATCAAAGCCCAGATCGCTCAGACGCGCGAGATGGTCTGCGACGCCATGGTGACGGAACGCCATATGGATGCGCGCAACTATTCGAGGTCACTGCTGCGCCTAGCAACCATGGTGGCCCTTGCCGTGCGCGTTCCGGCAATTCACCCCATCGGAATCTTCGATGCCAACATCCTGGAGAAACGAATCATGAGAATCAGCATGAAAAAGCATCAAGCCAGCGCATTGTTGAAAAACGCCGTACTGTTTTCTGTGGCACTCATTCTGCTTTCCGCGGCGCTTGCCAGTGCGGCCGTGGCTGTGGTCATTGAACCGCAATCCCCTGCTCAAAACGCAGCGCAAGACAGCCCTTACGGCCCCGTGTATAAGGTCGGCAAGGATGTCACCGCGCCAGTCGTACTCAAGTCCGTCGAGGCGAAATTCCCACAATCCGGCCATGACGCCAAGAAGGGTTTTCGTGCCATCGTGCTCCTGCATCTCGTCGTGGACGCCGAGGGTTCGCCGCAGGACGTCAAGATCTCCCGCTCGTATAACGCCGATTTTGATGCGGAGGCAGTCAAAGCTGTGCAGCAGTATCGCTTCAAGCCGGCGATGAAAGACGGTAAGCCCGTCGCCGTCGAGATAAGCATCGAAGTGGACTTCGCGAAATACTAAGTCGCAACCCGATCAGGAGCGGGCCGCCGAACGCTGTCCGCTCTGGAGTTCGAGGGCAAACGATCTCTCGCGGTCGCTCCTCATATCCCAACCGGTTCCGTGCAAAACGCCGCAATCGATTCCGAGGATCGTCACGCCTTCGTCCGAGAGCTTCTCCGACTCCCACGCCTGGCCGTCGCGCCCCCAAGCAAGAATCGAATGATGGCCGACAAAGAGCAACAGACCTTCCTTCGCAAGCGGACGAATCTCCAGCACCGGCCGGTAGGAAATCATCGTAAAGCGCTCCGGCGCCGCGGTGTCGATGAGGTATGCGTACCCTCCCGCAACCGCACAGAGTTGTTCTGGTCTTGGAGTAGACCACAACCCAGTAGGAGTCGCCGGATCACGAAAGCCGAGCGCGCAAGTGGCGAGAAACGGTTGCGCACCCGGCGAACGTTTTGGACCAAAATCCGGGGAAATTCCGCCGGGCCGGATGAGCACTTCGAGCGCGCCGCGTTCGACTTCCTCCGCTGCTTGGGGGTACACGAAGTGGCGCGGAGGCAGAATCAGCGGCCGCGCGGCAAGTACTTCGGCCTGCCAGCGATTTGGAAAGGAAAAATCAACGATCGGATTGGGCGACTCTGCAGTCACGGCTCTGCCTTGTATTTGAGAATCCAGCGCAGCTGCTCTTCGGTGTCTGGAACCATGAGGCCGCGCGCGGCCTCAATGGCTTTGAGGGCTTGTCTTGCATTCCACCCCAGATGGATGAGCGTGCAGGCCGCGGTGACAGTCGATCTGCCAATGCTTCCCCTACAGTGCACGCCAATGCGCTCGCCGGCGCGAAGACGATCAGCCAGGTCCGCTACGAATGCGCGGAAAGAGGCAACTTTTGCGGGCACGTGCACATCGAGAATTGGGTAGGAAATGAAGTGCATGCCCGCTGCTTCGGCGAGAGGGCCTTCGTCCCGCAAGCCAAGCCACGTGGCTTCGGTTGGCTCAAGCAGCGATACAAGAACTTCGACTCCGCTCTGCCGGAAGCGCAGGAGATCTTCTTTAAGCGATTCGGCGTCGCGGGGGCGCAGCACAACGGCCAGGCCAACAGGGGGATTTCCTTCGATCCAGAAGACATCGTCCAAGTGTTCAAACTCCGGCAAAGCGCTCGGCAATGCTTTCTCGATTGATGATAGATGGTCGGCGCTTTGTGGATGCTGGGTCATGAACTAAAGCGCCCAGCATCATCAGTCGCAACAGAGCCTTCGCGGGAAATCCCTCTTAAGATGCGAGAATAGACCTAGCGACGGGTCTTGGAGACAGACTCCCCCGCGCCATGGGGCTCCCGAAGATGCTGCGCGTCCTTTCGACTCATTTGTTCTTGAACCATCGCTTGCATCCGGGCCTGCTTGAGCTGGCGGATCGCTCAGGCGCGCAGGCGGTGGAGATTTTTGCCGCACGACAGCACTTCGACTACACCAGTCACGAAGATGTGGCGGAGCTGGCGGAATGGTTTCGGTCGAACGCGTTGCAGCCGCTCTCCATGCACGCTCCGATGTATCCCGACCGCGAAATGGGCCGCGCCGGCGCGCCTGGCGTCAACGTGCTGCACCCCGACAAGACCCGCCGCATCGATGCCATGGACGAGATCAAGCGCGCGCTGGAATCGGCCGAGCACATCCCCATCCGGAATATGGTTGTGCACCTCGGCGAGCGGGACGATTCGTGGTCTCAACGCACCATCGAGCTTGCGCTCACGGCGCTCGAACACCTGGGCGCGTTTGCCGGGCCGCTTGGCGTTCGCTTGCTGGTGGAAAACCTGCTCAGCGAAGCCACCACACCCGAGCATCTGGTAATGATTCTCGAGATGGGCCATCTGGACAACGTTGGTGTTTGCCTCGATCTTGGCCATGCGAACATCACCACTGGGACCGCAGCAGCGATTGCCACTCTCGGCGGGCGCATCGCTTCCGTTCACGTTCATGACAATCATGGCTTGAAAGATGAGCACCTGTGGCCCGGGGATGGAACCATTGACTGGCCAGAAACCGTGAAGGCGCTTAAGGCGCTCACGCCGCCGCCTGCAACTGTGCTGGAAATCAGCTACACACTTCCTGAAGCGCACGCTGAGCTGCCAGCGCAAATCGAGAAGGCCTTCGGACTTTTCGAGTAAGCCACTCGGCCTCTGCAACAGCAAGATGCAAATGTCTATTCTGGATCGAGCAGGCGAATGGGCGAACGAGGCATTGGCAGACACCTCGTTGGTAGAAGACCAAACCGCGAGCAGCGAATTGGGCGTGGCCGAGGAACATTCTGAAAGGCCGTACTCCAGCTCTTGATAAGCAGCGCGCTGTCCACTGAACCGAGGCCGGTGGCCAAATTGTATGGGGCACCCGAGGCTGAGAATCCTGCGGCACAGGGAACGGTGTTATCTCCCGATGGCGTGGAATGAAACGGATCGCCTGCCCCGCTTTCCAGTGCGTACAAACGGGGATTGGCATTGCCTTGCGACGCTCCGTGCTGACTCTCGACGACCAGCGCCATGATGCCGGCAAAGGACGGCGTCGAGGCTGAGGTCCCCGAGGCGATCCAGAACGATCCGTTCTCAGCGACAAAATAGCCATCATGATCTGCTGCGGCGAGCGCGACATCAGGCACTGCCCTCATGCCATTGGCTGCTGCGGCGCCGTCGACCTCTGATTGCCAGGCCGGCTGCGGGTAAATGACACTGGCGCCTCCACCTAATGCCCACAATCCTGTGCCACCGCTCGACGCGCTCTCGTTCCAAACCTCCTCGGGAATGTAGCTGAGCGCCGAACCATATCCGGCTGAGTTTTCGGATGACCAATACTGAGATGGTTTCGCGCCTTCTTTCAACTCTGTTCCGCCCACACAGGTGGCGTAGGGCGAGGTACACAGTCCGTTCACAGCGGCCTGCGATCCAGCGTTGGCCATGGGCGCAGAGCAGCCGGCCGCGCCGGCGTCGCCTGAGGCGACAAAGACACTGATTCCCTGGCTAGCAGCTTGCTCCCAAAGGCTGTTGTAGAAGGCAAGTTCCGCTGCGCCCATCTCCTGCTCGCAACTGCCGTAGCTGACACTGACTACCGGCGCGGTGGCGTGATTCACGATGTATGCAGAGGCCAGGTCGATGCCGTCGGTGGTCGCAGTGGACGCGGCGACAACTAGGTTCACGGCCGCTACGGGCGCAGTGGCGCCGCTCCATTCGACGTCAAGAGTAGACTCGTCCTGATCGTGAGCGACCAATCCTGGGTCGGCGCCGTCGAGAGTGACCGAGGGATCGTTCGCGGGGAGACCGGCCATGGAACGGAAGGCCTCAACGTCGCTGAGCTTGATGTTGCTGCGCGCGGCGATGGCGATGGAGCTGCCTGCGCCGTCGGTTCCGGCGATGAGGAGCGGGCTCAGATCGTAGATGGTGGCGAAGTCGGTTGGGAACAGATAATGCGTTGCGCCGGCCGAGTAGTCGGGCTGCGCGGAGAGCGGCGTTAGCGAGCGTATCTGGGAAGTGCGGCGGAAGTCATGAAGCGAAACCACTCCTGCGACGAGGCCAGATAGCGCTGCCGGAATCTGCGGGTCCGAAGCGTTGGCGAGGTGGTCGGTTTCGTTCACGCGGTAGATGTGGAGAGTCGTGCGGAATGCGGCTGCAACCTGCGCGACTGAGCCGGAGAAGGCGATGTGCCGACGGCCGGCGGCGATTTCGTCGATGGTGAATCCCTGCGCCCCAAGCCAAGCCGTCACCTGCGCGAGATCCGCATCCAGCGCACCGAAGCGCGCGCCGAACTCGGCGGGAGTGAGCCAGTGATGATAGAGCGGGGAGCTCGGGTCCTGTTGCGCAGTGAGGAGCGCGTCGAGATCCGCCTGCTGCGTGGGTGAGGAGTTGAGCACGAGCAGCATGCGGTCGAGGCGCGTGGCGGGATTCGCGATGCCTTGGTCGAATTCCGGGCGCGCAAGTGGATGAACGTTGCCGCTGAGGGTGATCATCCTCGATTCGTCGACCGGGATTGCTGCGCCGGCGATGGGCAGCGGCAAATGAGACGGCGGAGTATCGACGCGCAGCTTTCCTCCGCAGCCTGCAACGAACAATGCGGAGGCGAGAAGTGAGATAGCTCTTATGTGTTGGCGCATTCGTGTTGATCCAGAGGGGCGCAGACCGGCGACGGCTCGGTGTGAGCTGTGCGTGGTCTTAGCCTTTTCTCATGTATCGGCGAGGGGAGCCGTGGTTTGAGAAGTATAGGGCGGAGATTGAGGAAGACCAACTTACGAATGTAATTTGGAAAAACTTAGATTAGCGCACCGTTCGGCTGACGATTCTGAAGAGTCTCGGAGGAACTAGCAGATGCGCGGCAACTGCTCGCCGATCATGACGGGTATGACGCGGTTGGCGCCCATGGCGGTACGCGCAACCAACATGTGCTTGTGCTCGGCAGTGGCATGGCCGATACGAGCGGCGTCTTTGCCGAGAGGGTGGGCGCGGAGAATCGAGAGCACGCGATCGGCTGCGTCGGGCGCAACGAAGAAAACCACTTTGCCCTCGTTGGCGACGTAGACCGGATCGAGGCCAAGCAGCTCGCAGGCCGAATGCACTTCATCGCGGACGGGAAGGCTAGCCTCGTCGATAACCATGCCGACATTTGAGGATTGAGCGATTTCGTTCAGCGTGGAGGCTAGGCCTCCGCGAGTGGGATCGCGCATGGCGTGGACGGAGGGGCCGACGGCATCGAGAACCTGGGCGATCATGCCATTAAGCGCGGCACAGTCGGAGCGGATGGGGCTCTCGAATTCCAGGCCTTCGCGAACACTCATGATGGCCATGCCGTGATCGCCGAGGGTTCCGGAGACAATGATTGCGTCGCCAGGCTGAACACGATGCGGGCCGACTTGAATTCCCGCGCGCAGAACCCCGACGCCTGCGGTGGTGATGTAGCAACCATCGCCGTGACCGCGCTCCACAACTTTTGTGTCGCCGGTGACGATTTTGACGCCAGCTGTCTCGGCGGATTTGGCCATTGCATCGACGATGGCCGCGAGTTGGGCGAGTGAGAATCCTTCTTCGAGGATGAAGCTTGCGCTGAGGAACTTCGGTTCTGCTCCCGAAACGGCAAGGTCATTCACGGTGCCGTTGACGGCGAGTTCGCCGATCGATCCGCCCGGGAAAAACAACGGCTGGACGACGAAAGAGTCGGTCGAGAGCGCGAGGCGCGCGCCGCCGGCTTCGAGGACGGCGGCATCGCCGAGGTTTTCGAGAGCGGGGTTGCGGAAGGCGGGAAGAAAAAGGTGCTCGACGAGTTCCGAGCCGAGCTTGCCGCCTCCGCCGTGGCCCATCACGATGGTGGGATAGTCGGCGAGGGGTAGCGGGCAGGTCCAGCTGGAGAAGTCAGGAGCGGCTTTCTCCGCATGGGGCTCAATGATCTTGGCGTCGTTAGCCATTGGTGGCTCCGGTGAGTGCTGAACCGGCGCCGGCGAGATCTTCGGCGGAGAGGAAGCGGCCGTAGTTGTAGTAAGCGGCGCAGGCGCCTTCGCTTGAAACCATGGTTGCGCCGAGCGGATGGCGGGGAGTGCATTCTTTTCCGAATGCGGCGCACTGCGCCGGCTTGATGGCTCCGCGCAGAACGTCGCCGGCGCGGCAGAGAGCCGACTCTTCAGTGTGAATGCCGGTGATGTGGAAGCGCTCTTCGGCGTCGAAATCGCGATAGTCCGCGCTGAGTCGCCAGCCGCTCGCGGGAATGACGCCGATGCCGCGCCAGGCACGATCGGTGACTTCGAAGACTTCGGCGAGGAGTTTTTGTGCGGCTTGATTGCCGTCAAAGGTAACGACGCGGCTGTAGGCGTTCTCCACTTCGTGGCGGCCACTTTCGAGTTGCGCGACGGCGCGGCGAATTCCTTCGAGCAGGTCTAAAGGTTCGAAACCCGTGACGACGATGGGCACGCGGAACTTCTCGGCAAGCGGCGGATATTGCCAATAACCCATCACGCTACACACGTGGCCGGCAGCGAGAAAGGCCTGTACCTGATTGCCAGGAGAAGACATGATGGCCGAGACGGCGGGTGGAACGAGAACGTGCGAGACGAGAAGGGAAAAGTTCTTCAGGCCGCGGCGCTTGGCGAGATGAACGCTCATGGCGTTGGCGGGGGCCGTGGTTTCAAAGCCAACGCCGAAGAAGACCACTTGCTTTTCGGGATTTTTGACGGCGAGATCGACGGCGTCGAGAGGCGAATAGACGACGCGAACATCGCCACCGCGGCCCTTGACCTGGAAGAGATCGCTGTCGGTGCCGGGGACGCGAAGCATGTCGCCGAAGGAGCAGAAGATGACGCCGGGTTGAGAGGCAATGGCGAGAGCCTTGTCAATGAGCTCGAGCGGCGTGACGCAGACGGGGCAGCCGGGGCCGTGAATCATTTCGACACCGGATGGAAGCATCTGGTCGATTCCGTTTTTGATAATCGAGTGAGTCTGGCCGCCGCAGACCTCCATGATCTTCCAGGGGCGCGTGGTGATCTGGGCGATCTCGCGGGCAAGCTTGCGAGCGATTTCGCCGTTGCGGAATTCGGTGAGGTACTTCATTGTTTTTTTGCAGCGGGGTTGGCGGAGCCGGATTCGCAGCCGCAGCCTTGATTGGAACAGCTCCCATCGGGGCAGCGGGATTGCGGCGATCTTGCGGCGCGGAGAAAGGCTTCGTCTTCGCTTGCCAACTCTTCGTCGAGGACGCCGAGGGCGCGGAAGTCGGCGAGCGTTTGTTCGGCGGTTTCCTCGTCGATTTTGGAGATGGCGAAGCCGACGTGGACGATGGTGTAGTCGCCGACGACGACTTCAGGCACGTAGTCGAGGCAGACGTTCTTGACTACGCCGCCAAAGTTGACGCGGCCGACGCGAATCATGCCGTCGGTGGTGATCTCTTCGACTTTTCCGGGAATGGCGAGGCACATAGCAACCTTGTTATACCCCTGTGGCCTGAGGGTCAAATGTGATTTGAATCACGTGTTGGATCAAGCACAGGACTCCAAGGGGCATTCAACCTCCGTCCGCGTTCCTCCGCGGTTTTGTGCAAGAGTTCGATCCGGGACGGCTGCGGAGGCTAATTGCAAACAAAATCAATAGATTCTGGCAGTTAGCGGCAGATTTTTAGACCGTCATTTTTTCGATATTTTTTGCTGATTCCAAACGAGTTGCGGGGCATAAATGCGACGCAATTGAATGTCACTTTTCGAAGATTCTGAGATCGGTTTGCTGATTCTAAAAGAGTTACATGGCGAAAATTGAGCGAAACATCGCAAATTTTTTCTTTAATTAATTTCTGTGTTGCAGGGAGAGAGCCACTCCAGCGAGCACGAATCGCTCGCCGGGAGCCCCATCAGGGAGCAAGGAGCACAAGGGAGCAAGGAGACGAATGTAGCCGGCGCGCAGATCATGGAACGAGTATGCGCCGAAAAGGCGTAATTATCGGCAAACTTCGCGGAGTCTATTTGAGGAATGTTTTCAGAGGGTTGAGGGGTGAAGAGGGGAGCGAGGGGATTGACACCGGATCAGTTAAGGAAGGGGGCGATCTTTCGCCCGCTGAAGCGGGCTGCGAGGCGGCGGGGCTGGAACGGAACCCCAGGCTTGCGCTTGGGGCTAACATCTTTTGCCCGCTAACGCGGGCTGGTTCAAAAGGCGGCGGTTGGGAATGCCGCGCGCTAGTCGGAGGCCATGAGCTCGCCGGAGAGGATGGGACGAGTGCGCGGGAGCTGGCCGCGCGAGGCGGCGAGGCCGAATGCCGCGAGAACTGCAACGAAGACGACCAGCTTGGCGAAGTTACCAGGGCGTGTCTCCGGAAGGACTCTCCACATGAGGAGGAGGAAGACGTGGGCGGCGGTGGCTGCCCAGACCGAACCGTAGAAGTAGCGGCGCTCAACGCCTTCGCCCTTGGTGGATGGTCCCACGCGAGGAAGCTTGCCCAAAATGCCGAGCAGGAGAATGATTGCGCAAAGCGGCGAGTAGGCGTAGTAGTAAATCTGCTTGAGATGCCAAACGCCTGTGGCTGAGGCCAGCAAGAGGCCGGTCAAGTTGAGCAGCGTGTAGCTGAGAACGGCATTCCAGGCGAATGTGTAGCAGATGCGGCGGTAGAGGGGGTTCGGCCGGTCTTCGTCGAAGCGAAGGATGTAGGGGCACGGCTCAACGCCGGGAAGGCGGCCACGGAGGCCGGCGATTCCGGTGCCGATGAGAACAGCGGCGAGCCAAGACCAATTGATCCAGTGGAAACCGCGGGAGAACACGGTAAAGGTGAGAGGCCCCGGGGCAATAAAAAAGACCCAAATCCAGATGGGCCAATGCGCCAACCGGTAGAGACGCGTGTTGCGTTCCCGGTACCTGCGCTCCGCAGCGAATTCAAATTTTCCTGTGTAGGACATCTGGCTGAGTCTCGCAGAGGAGACGGGCAGGCGTCAAATTGAATTTGGACTGGGGAAGTCGAATTATCACTGGATGAATTTCAACGCGGTGGAATCCAGTTCCGCGCTGCACTGGACAGGGACCATGTGACCGCAATCGGGGATGAGCAGCAGCTGGGATTGAGGGACGAGATGGTGCATGGTTTGGGCTTGATCGACGGGAGCAATCTGGTCCAGCGATCCCCAAATGATGAGGACCGGCATCTTCAACTGGGGCAGCAGGTTGTCGGTGACATCCTGGGCCGTCATCATGGTGGCTAGAGCGCGCTTAATGACCCAACCGTTGCGGCGAAAGATGCGCAGATAATCACGCGCGATGAAGTGCGGAATCTGCGGAGGGTTGGGCATGAGCAGGGCGTCAAGCTCATCCAACTCCTGGGGCGAAGTGGGTACGAAGAGATTGGTGTCCCATTTGGGCTTAATGTTGAGACCGACTGAATCGATGAGGATGAGGCGGGAGACACGTTCAGGATGGTCAGATGCGATTAGTTGGATGATCCATCCGCCCATGGACCAGCCGGCGACGTCGGCTTGCTTGACGCCAAGGGCGTCCATGAAGTCCACGACGACCGCGGCCTGGTCGCGGACTGAATACGAGAAATCAGCAGGCTGCTGGCTGCGGCCGAAGCCGAGCAAATCGAGCATATAGACGCGGAACCCCGCTTTGGCCATCACCGGCGCGACATTCCACCAGTCCTCAGCGCGGCCGCCGAGGCCGTGAACAAGAATCACCGCCGGGCCGCCCGCAGGTCCCATGGCAAGGTAATGCATGCGGTAGCCGTCGACTTTGATGTTGTGGCTTTCGATTCCAACGAAATGCTCCTGTAAGTAGACATGCGCATTGAGGAAGCTGACGGGGCGCAAATAGAATCCAAGCGCGAGGATTGCCGGCAGGGCGATCAAGGCGAGAAACACGCGGATTACCCATTTCATTGGACTAGTCATTGATGGGGCGCCTTTCCGGGCGGAGCTGGTCAACTCCAGGCTGGTCAGGTTTGGACTGCCCGGGCCTGAGTTGATCTGCGCGCTGCCAGCCTTTTTCGATGACGCGGACGGTGATGGGATCGAGGATAAGGGCACTGTGGCTATTCCATTCTGAACGTTCGACCCAACGGACGGCGGCAGCGTCAGAAGCGGCGCGCAGCTCGCCGCCGGTGACGCGGCAGAGGTAATCGGCGATGACGTAGTGATAGCGGACGCGGCCTTCTTCGCGATGAATGCGGTCGAGGAGTTCAATGAGTTCGATGGGCTCGACGTCGAGGCCGGTTTCCTCGCGGACCTCGCGGGCGACGCCGGCCGTCAGGGCTTCACCGATTTCGAGCATGCCGCCGGGGAGGGTCCAGTGGCCTTTGAGGGGTTCCGTGCCGCGGCGAACGAGGAGCACGCGGGCGTCCTGAACGACGACGGCGCCGACGCCGACGAGGGGCGTCGCGGGAAACTCGCGTTCGATGGTTCGGTCGCTGCTGCTGCTCATATCTGTATCGACGCGTCAAGCCAATTCTGTCACGGCGCGCGAGGGTTTGCGTCCCGGAAGGCGGACCGAACGCGAATCGCACGCCTGCCACTATCATCAAACAAAGACGCGAAGGAGAGAATTGGCCGAATTCACGCTGAAGATCGATGGAATGCATTGCGGTTCGTGTGTACGCCGCGTGAGCCAGGCGCTGGCGGCGACGCCGGGTGTAACGGTGAACGAGATCAGGATCGGGGCGGTCAGGCTGAGTTCTGACGAAGAGCCCCCGCCTCTCGGTTTGGCCATCGCCGCTATCGCCAAGGCCGGGTACACGGCGTATTTGGAATCAGGCACCGTCGACGCGGCCTCATCTTGAGCGGATCGGATCGACTTGTGCCCGGACATACAACAGAATCGCTGACGCTCCCCGTTCTGGGGATGACGTGCGCGAGTTGCCAACATCATGTGGAAGAAGCGCTGCGCGGGACCGCGGGCGTGGAGCAGGCGCGCGTGGATTTGATGGCGCACCGGGCGAGCGTGGTGTTTGACCCTGCGCTGGCGACGCCGGAACAAATGGTGGAAGCGATTCGCGGGGCCGGATACGATGCGGTGCTGCCCAGGGCGGGCGAAGGACGCACCGATGATCGGGTGGCGGGCGCGGACCTGAAGGCGTGGGTGACGTTGGCGGTGGGTACGGCGGCGATGTTGCTGGCGATGCCGCTGGGAGCTGAAATGGGCGCGGCGGATCGCGTGGTGATGCGCGTGTTGCCGTGGCTCTACGAAATTCCGGCGAACGAATTGCGGTGGTTCCTGCTGGCGATGACAGCGGCGGTTGTGGCGTGGGCGGGACGCGGGATTTATGTGAGCGCCATCAGCGCGTTGCGTCATGGCACAACGAACATGAACACCCTAGTGAGCCTGGGGACGGGGGTGGCGTCTGCGTATTCCGCTTATGCGACGATCGCGCCTGCGCCGGGGCGGCAGGTTTATTTCGACGCGGTACTGCTGATCGTTGGATTTCTGTTACTCGGCAAGAGCCTAGAGGGGCGGGCGAAGCGGCGGGCATTGTCGGCGCTGGATTCGCTTTCGCGTCTACGGCCGGTGAGCGCGCGCCGGATTGTGGATGGCGTGGAGACCGTGGTGCCACTCGAGGAGGTGCGGCCGGGCGACAGCATCGTGGTGCTGCCGGGGGAACGGTTCCCGGTGGACGCAACGATTGTTGAGGGACGCACGACGGTGGATGAGTCGATGCTGACGGGCGAGTCAACGCCGCTAGCGCGCGAGGTGGGCGGGCGCGTGCTGGCCGGGTCACTGAACTACGACGGGGCAGTGGTGTGCCGGGCGGAGTCGCTGGGCGAGGCGACAGTGCTGGCGCAGATAGCGCGCATGGTGGATCAGGCGCAAAGCTCACGCGCGCCGATGCAGCGGCTGGCCGACCGGGCGAGCGCGGTTTTTGTGCCGGTGGTGGTGGGGCTGGCGGCGGTGACGTTCGCGGCGTGGCTGATTGCTGCACACTCGCTGCCGCTGGCGCTTGCGAACACAGTGGCAGTGCTGGTGATTGCGTGTCCGTGTGCGATGGGATTGGCGGTGCCCGCCGCGCTGACGGTGGCTGTAGGCCGCGGCGCGCAGCTGGGAGTGCTGTACAAAGGCGGCGAGGCGCTGGAACGGCTGGCGCGGCTTGATGTGATCGTGCTGGACAAGACGGGAACGATTACCGTGGGAAGGCCGGTGCTGGAAGCGGTGCATGTGCTTGCCGGCCACTCGGAAGATGATTTGCTGCGGATGGCGGCGGCGGCGGAGGAGCGATCGAATCATCCGCTGGCGCATGCAATTATTGACGCTGCGAAGGCGTGGGGGCTGAAGTGGCCGGCGGCGGAGGATACGCAAGTTCTGCCGGGACGGGGGCTGACGGCGCGCGTGGAAGGGCGCGATTGCATGCTCGGCAATGAGGCGTTGTTCGGCGAGAATGGCATCGCGCTGCCGGGCGATGTTGCGGCGCCGGAGCCCGGGGTGACGCGGTTGTGGATGGCGGTAGACGGCGCGATAGCCGGATATTTTGATGCGCGCGATGCGCTGCGCCCGGATGCGGCGGAAGCGATTGCCGCGCTGCGCAAAGAGGGCCTCCGCGTGCTGATGCTGACGGGCGATTCGGCTGCCGCGGCGGCGCCGATTGCCGAGCAGGCGGGCATTACTGAAGTGGAAGCAGGACTGGATCCGGCGGGGAAGCTCAAACGGATTCGCGAGCTGCAGAAGTCGGGGTTGCGCGTTGCGATGGTGGGCGACGGCATCAACGATGCTGCGGCGCTGGCACAGGCCGACGCGGGCGTCGCGATGGGAAGCGGCGCGGATTTGGCGCAGGAGGCCGGCGACGTGCTGCTGCTGCGCACACAGCCCGTGGCGATTCCAGCGGCGCTGGCCCTGGCGCGCGAGACCGTCCACGTGATGCGGCAGAACCTGGGATGGGCAGTGGGCTATAACGTGATCGGGATTCCGCTGGCCGCGGGTTTGCTGTATCCGGCGTTTCACATTCTGCTGACGCCGTGGCTGGCGGCGGCGGCGATGGCGCTGAGCTCGGTGTGCGTGCTGGGGAACAGCTTGCGGCTGCGAGGCTGGCAGCCCGCGCCTCCCGGCGCGAAGACACGGTAAACTGAGCGCAGGATCTCTTTGTGCGCATCCTGACCCGCTACATTCTCGGCGAAATTCTCTCGCTCACGCTGATCGGTTGCGCGCTCTTCACCTTCATTCTGTTCATGCCGCTGCTGCCACACATTCTTGAAGTGGTGGTGCGCAACAGCTCCACGCTCACGGATGTGGCGCAGGTGTTTCTGTTCACGCTGCCCAATCTGTTCAAGGTGACGATTCCCATGGCAGTGCTGTGGGGAATTCTGCTGGGGCTGAGCAGACTGGCATCGGACAGCGAGATTATCGCGATGCGCGCATGCGGAATGGGCATCGGGTACTTTGCGCGCGTGGCGTCGATTGTGGCCGTTGGAGGCACGTTACTGGGGCTTGGGAATTCGCTGTACCTGGCGCCACGGGCTAACCAGGCGATTGTGGAGATGGAGCAGTCGCTGGGGACGTCGCAGGCCAGCTACGAGATTGAGCCGCGCGTGTTCTACGAGGATTTTCACAACTATGTTCTGTACGTGCAGGACGTGCGCTCGGGGACGGGCGCGGCCAACTGGCGCCAGGTGTTCATGGCCGACGTCTCGGACCCCAACAATCCGCTGATTACAACCGCTGCTTCGGCGACTGTGGTGACGGATAATACGCAGGAGCTGTTGATGCGGTTGCGCGACGGCGTGCGCGACGAGACTGTGGCGAACCAGCCGGAACAATCGAACATTTCAACATTCACGACAACCGATTTGCCGCTGATACTGGGCCAGCAAAGCGAAGTGCACCTGGGGCGGCTGGACACGAAGCTGTATGCCACGCCGCTGTCAGTACTGCTCGAACGAATCCGCGAGAGCAAGAATGCGGCAGATGCAGAGCAGTACAAGATTGAACTGAACAATCGGTTTGCGTTTCCCGCGGCGTGCCTGGTGTTGATGCTGGTAGGCGTACCCTTGGGTGTTGCATCGAGAAGAGGCGGCAAGAGTTCGGGGTTTGTCTTCACGATTCTGCTGGTGTTTGTTTACTACTTTCTCTCTTCGACGGGTATAGCGCTGGGGCACGAGAACAAGCTGCCGGCGTTTTTGGCGGTGTGGTCGGCGAATTTGCTGTTTGCCGTGACGGGCACGTTTTTGTTGTGGCAGATGGCGACGGGCGGGCGAATTCTGAGCGCGATTGCGGCGTGGATTGCACGGACACCGAAACCAGTGGCCGCCACAAAACGCGGTGGAATCGCGCTTACGGAGTTTCTTGACAAGCTATGGCCGCGCGGAACCAATGGGACGAAAAGGAGGCCGCGGGGCATCTTTCCGCGGATTATCGATGAATACATCGTGCGCGAATTCGCCACTTTGTTCGTGCTGGCGCTATCGGGTTTTGTTTTGCTGCTGATTGTTTTCACATTTTTCGATTTGCTGGGCGATATTCTGCGCAACCACATTGCGCTGGCCATTGTGGGCGAGTACCTGTTAAACCTGACGCCGAGCATGCTCTACCTGACCGCGCCGCTGGCGGTGCTGATTGCGGTGTTGGTGACCTTCAGTGTGCTCAACCGGAATAGCGAGATCATCGCCATGAAGGCAACGGGCATCAGCCTCTACCGGCTGGTGATTCCGATCGTCAGCATCGCGGCTTGCCTAGCGGTATGCCTGTTTCTCTTCGACCAGTACTATCTGCCGCAAGCCAACCGTAGGCAGGAGTCGCTACGCAACGTGATCAAAGGCCGGCCGCCGCAGACTTACTTTAATCCCGAAGAGCATTGGATCTTTGGACCGAGGGCGCTCCCCGGCGACCCGGGTTGCATCTTCTACTACGAATTCTTCGATCCGGACACAAATGAGTTCGCGAATCTTTCGGTCTTCGAGTTTGAACCCTTGACTTTCCAATTGACGCGGCGGATTTTTGCCAAGCGAGCTGCATGGGATGACGATTCCGCCACATGGCACTTCGAGAACGGATGGGTGCGCGACATACAAGGCTCGAATGTGACGGGGTACCGCACGTTCCTCGAGACTTCTTTCACGGAGATGCGCGCGACGCCGGACTACTTCAAAAAAGAGGCGCTGGAGTCGCAGGAGATGAACTTCGGGCAGCTTGACCGCTATATTCGCGACCTGCGGCAGAGCGGATTCGACACCAAGCGGTTGAGCGTTGCGCTGTGGCAGAAACTTTCCTACCCGCTGGTTGCGGTGGTCATGGCTGTCCTGGCGATTCCCTTTGCGCTGTCGATGGGAAGACGCGGATCGATTACGGGAATCGCAGTGGCCATTGGCGTGGCGCTTGCGTACAGGGTGGTCGACACTCTTTTTGGCGCCATGGGCAATGTGAATTACCTGCCCGCATCGGTGGCCGCATGGTCTGCCGACATTCTGTTTGCGCTGGTCGGCGGGTATTTGCTGCTGAAGACGCCGACGTAGAAAAGCAGGGACTGAGGGAACAGCAGACAGCAAACAACGGAGTGCATTGTCTGGGATTACGAATAGAAGTGGGCGATTCTCTGCGCCGAATTCAGCTCATATGGCATCAATCGTAAAATAGAACTATGCTTGGCGACCTCGGTCCCCTCTACAGCTACATGCGCCGCTACCGCTGGCAGTACGTGCAGGGTACGCTGGCGTGCGTGGCTACGAATATCGTCGCCGTGCAGTTTCCGCGCGTTCTGGGAATGGCTGTGAACCGGATCCAGCAGGGAACCACGCGGGAACTGATTCTGATATTCGCGTTGATTCTGGTGGCAATCAGCCTGGTGAAGGGCGTGTTTCTGTACGCGCAACGCTGGATTCTGATCGGGATCTCGCGAGAGATCGAGTTCGACCTGCGCAACGACCTGTTCAGCAAGCTCGAAATCCAGGATTCGGGTTTTTACCAGCGCTACCGCACCGGCGACATCATGGCGCGCATGACGAACGACCTGAATGCGGTGCGCATGCTGCTGGGGCCGGCGCTGATGTACAGCGCCAACACAATCTTTCTCAGCGTCTTCGCGCTGTTTTTCATGCTGCGCATCAGTCCTTACCTGACGCTGGTGGCGCTGGCGCCCATGCCGCTCGCGAGCATTCTCGTTCAATATCTCGGGCGCAGGATTCACGAGCGCTTTGAACGCATCCAGGCCAGCTTCTCCGACATCTCCGCGCAGGCGCAGGAAAACTACTCCGGCGTGCGGCTCATTCGAGCCTTCGCGCGCGAGGAATCGCAGATCGGGCTCTTCGAACGGCTCAACCGCCAGTACATCGGGCGCGCGTTGCGGCTGGTGCAGCTGATGGGCATGCTGTGGCCGACGCTGGAGTTCATTCTCGGCATCTCCATGGTGATCACGCTGCTGGGCGGCGGACACGAGGTGCTGTCCGGCCGTATCAACGTGGGACAATTTGTTGCATTCAGCACGTACATGATCATGCTGATCTGGCCAATCATTGCCGTGGGCTGGGTGATCAACATCTTCCAACGCGGCACAGCTTCAGTGAAGCGCATCGATGAGCTGCTCAAAGCCGAGCCCGCGATCCGCTCCGCGGTCTCAGGTCTTGGAGAAGACTTCATCCTTAACGGCGAGATCGAATTCAGGCATCTGACCTTCAGCTACGGCGAGACGCCGGTCCTGCGCGACATCACGCTGAAGATTCCGGCAGGATCGAGCCTGGCCATCGTTGGGCCGACGGGCTGCGGCAAATCGACGCTGGCAAACCTCATCCCGCGCATCTACGACGCGCCGGAGGGAACGCTCTTCATCGACGGCCGGCCGATACGCGAATATCCGCTGGCGGTGCTGCGGCGCAATATTGGCATGGTGCCGCAGGAGACATTCCTGTTCAGCGAAACGATTCGCGAGAACCTGGCCTTCGGCGCGCCGAACGCAAGCGCAGAGGAGTTGCTCGAAGCGGCCGAGGCAGCGCATATTCGCAGGGAGTTCGAGGAGTTCCCGCAGGGCTTTGAAACCATGGTGGGCGAGCGCGGCGTGACACTCTCAGGAGGGCAAAAGCAGCGATCTGCCATTGCGCGCGCGCTGTTGCGACGGCCGGCCATTCTGATTCTGGACGATGCACTGGCAAGCGTGGATACCTATACCGAAGAACGCATCCTGGGCGGATTGCGCGGCTACACGGAGACGGCGACGACGATCCTGATTTCGCACAGAGTGTCGACGGTACGCAACGCCGACCGCATCGCGGTGCTGGACAAGGGACGAATCGTCGAAGTGGGACGGCACGACGAACTGCTTGCGATGGACGGCTACTACGCCAGCCTCTACCAGAAGCAGCAACTGGAAGAGGAGCTGACGGTGGCGGGGTAAAGCAGCGGAGTTGGCGGAGTCAGCGGGGGCTAGCCGAGGTAGAGCTGAGCCGAAGTCACGCAGTCAGCTAGGCGGTCCAGGAAGAGGAGCTGCCGGCTGTCTGCGAGCGGTCCGCGACGATGGTTGCCGGCTGGGACAGGTTGAACTCGCGCGATGAAGCAGGAATGGCGTTCGGATCCTTTGCCGCTTCGCGCCAGGCATCGCGAACGTTCCTGACACAATCGATGGCATGCTCGAATCTGGTCTTGGACGCCGACTGCGAAGCTCGCAGGATCTGAGCAAAAATCGCGGCGTAGAATTCGCTGAGCGTTTGCGCCGGGCGGCCGCCCACGTCCATGCGCAGCCGCGCCTGAAGGTGAATGATGATGTCCATGGCGCGCTTGACCGCAACTCGGCGGCCATCGGCGTCGCCGCGCTCGACGGCGGCGATAGCGGAGTAGAGAAAGCGGATGATGCCGTCATAGAGCGCAACCACAAGGTCGATGGCCGATGCTCCTTCCAGCGCGTGCTCGCGGTAACTTGCCATTGCAATCCTTATCCGTTCGTGTTCTGGTCAAAGCCGGTGATCGCCGAGTAAAGCTCGTTCATGCCCTCCAGTTCGGTGGGTAACTGCTGCATGATCTGGTTGGCCTGGTTGAGCTCCGTGGTCAGGCTGGATTGCTCGGCGGAGATCAGGCTCTGTTCCCTGGAGATATCGGCGTTGAGAGTGGATTCAATCGTGCTGTTGGAGTTTTTGGCAAGGGAGAGAATTCCAGTCGACGAGCCGGTGCCTGCGCCGGTGAGCATGTTATTGAAGTTCTGGCCCCAACTGTTGGCGTTCTGGAAGAAGCCAGCCACGCTGGAGTAGTCGGTGTTGAGCACGGAGTCGAGTGAGTCGGCGTCGAAGGTGATGGAGCCATCGTCGTTTACGCTGATGCCGAGGGCAGACAGGTTGTTGATTGCGGTGGAGGTGCTGTAGTTGAGCGGCGTGCTGGTGGGGCTGGTGGTGTCGGCAATGCTGGAGGTGACGGTGAGGGCGCCGGCCGCGCCATTGGTGCCGGAGGTGAGGGTCAGCCCGGTTCCGGCCTGATCGAGGACCGCCGAGACGCCGGACAAGCCATTGATGGCGCCCATGAGGCCGGCGAGGGTGTTGTTGGAGGAGTCGAGGGTGATGGTTTGCGCCGTGGCGCTGCCCACCTGGATGGTAAGGAAGCCGGAAAGCGTGTCACCGGAGCCGGCGACCGCGCCGAGCGTGCCGATGTCGGGCGTCGAGGCGGTGTAGGGTGTGGTGTCGGAGTACTTCAACGGCGTCGGCGCGCTGGACGTGAGCGCAGAAGTCACCGTCAAGGCTCCGCTCAAGCCCTCCGCTTTCGACGTCAGCGTCAGCGTCGATTCGCCGTTCGTGGTCACGACCGCGGCCGTCGCTCCACTCAGCGATGAATTGATTGCGCTGGCGAGGCCAGCAAGCGTGTTGTCCCCGGATGTCGTCGGAACCTGAATGGTTTGCGGGCTGATGTCGGCGATGCTCTCGGCACAAGTAGCCGCGCACACGGTTTCACTCGAGATGGGCCGCGATGGCCTGGTGATCAGCCTGCGCGAGGCTGGTTTCTTCGAATCGGGATCCGCGACACCAAAGCCGGAGGCGCTGCCGACGCTGCGCCAAATTGCCGACAAGCTGGGACCGACCCCTTATGACTTGCGGATCGAGGGCCATACCGACAATTTGCCCATTCACACAAGAGAGTTCGATTCGAACTGGGAGCTCTCGACGGCGCGCGCCACGCACATTGCGCGGCTGTTTCTGGATATGAAGGCAATTCCTGCCGACCGGCTTTCGGCCGCCGGGTATGCCGAGCTTCATCCCGTGGCGACAAATGACACGGCGGAGGGCCGCGCGGAGAATCGCCGCGTGGACCTGGTCGTGATGCCGCGAACGAAGATCAACTTCGCATCTCCTGTGAGCAGTAAACCGTCGGGCCCATGGAGGAAGGTGACGGATGGGCAGTGAGGCGTCGAGTCAGCCGGTCAGCGACGGGCTATTACTCCACTCCAAGGACTTTCACGATGACGCGTTTGCGGCGCTGGCCGTCGAATTCGGCGTAGAAGACGCGCTGCCATGTGCCCAGATCAAGCTTGCCGTTGGTGACAGGCAGAGTGGTTTCGTGGTGGAGCAGCAATGATTTGAGGTGCGCATCGCCATTGTCCTCGCCGGTGCGGTGGTGCTTGTAGTCGGGCCGCGCGGGGGCAAGCTCTTCAAGCCATTTGCCGATGTCCTCAATGAGACCGCTCTCATAGTCGTTGACGTAAACGGCGGCCGTAATGTGCATGGGCGAGACAAAGCACAAGCCGTCTTTGACGCCGCTGCGCTCGACGATCTGCTCGACTTGATCGGTGATGTGTACCATTTCGCGGCGCTTGTGCGTTTCAAAGACGAGATATTCGGTGTGACTCTTCATAAAAGCTCCCTCGATTTGCCGGACCGCGGCGAAAATGCCACGATGCTCTCGCCCTTATCCTAAAGGAGCCGTGAAACAACGCCGCCGACTCGATGGACCGAAGCGCTTGCGCCGAATGCACGATGAGTTGATGCGCGCGTATGGGCCACAGCATTGGTGGCCGGCGAAGACTCCGTTTGAGGTGGTCCTTGGCGCGTATCTGACGCAGAACACTGCGTGGAAAGCTGTGGAGAGGTCGCTCGAGAATCTTCGTGCGGCCGGCGCGCTTTCGGTTGAGGGGTTGCGGGCGATCCCGATGGCAAAGCTGCTGCAACTGAGCCGGCCGTCGGGATTCATCGTGCGCAAGGCGCCGGCGCTGAAGGCGTTTGTGAAGATGCTCGACGAGGAATTTGGCGGTTCGCTGGATGCGATGGCGGCGATGCCGACCGCCGTGCTGCGCGAGCGGCTGCTGGAATTGCCCGGTGTGGGCAACGAGACAGCCGATGCGATCCTGCCCTACGCGGTCGGGCATACGGTTCCCGTGGCTGACGAGTATCTGCGGCGCATCGCGGAGCGGCACGGGCTTGTTGAATTGCCGGCAGGCCGGCGGCAGATTCCGTACAACGCGCTGGCTGAACTTACGCGGAGAGTATTCGCGAGCGATCCAGCTGAGAGCCGTGCGCAACTGTTCAATGAATTTCATGCGCTGACCGTGGCAGTCGGTAAGGCGCAATGCGGAAAGACGGCGCGGTGTGAGGGGTGTCCGCTGGCTGGGGACCTAAGAGCAGCTTCTAGTCGTTAGCTATTAGCTTTTAGCTCAGCGAGCTGGGAGGAGGCTCATCAACTTTTCGCAAACCAGTTGGAAAATCCGAACGCAAATCACCTGAGGCTGTGGCGCGGTGCAAGATGCGGGCGCCTGACGGCTGAGAACTCGAAGCTGTAAGCTGGTTGAATCATGAGCCCAACTCCGCAGCAACCCCAACTCAACCTTGCCCAGACCGCGGACTACCGCGAGTCCTACGCCAACAGCGTGCAGGTGCGCGTGAGCGTGTGGGACTTTCAATTGGTTTTCGGCCTTGCCTCGAGCGAAAGCCCCGACCAGGTGACCATCCGCAACCATCAGGCTATTTTTCTGAGCCCGCAGCAGGCCAAAGCCTTGTTTAATGTGCTCGGTCAGAACATTGCACAATACGAGCAGGCATTCGGCACGCTGAACCTGGAGCCGCAGACGCAGAACTTTCCTAGCGGGCCGGTCAACTAAGCGGCGCGACCGCACCGCAGGAGCGAGCTCGTGCGCCTGAAGGGAATTCTGAATCCGCGGCTGGACGCGCCGTTGCCCATCTGGATGATTTTTCCGGTCATCTTCATGGCGCTCTACGCCAGCCACTTCACGCTGCTGCGCGTTCCATACTACTGGGACGAGGCCGGCTATTACATTCCCGCGGCGTGGGATTTTTTCCGCACCGGCTCGCTCATCCCTGCCACAACATTGAGCAATGCTCATCCGCCACTGCCGAGCATCTACCTTGCGCTGTGGTGGAAGATTTGCGGCTACTACCCCGAGGTGACGCGCGAAGCCGTGCTGATGGTGGCTTCGCTGGGACTTTTGGCCGTGTGGCGGCTGGCGAGGCGGCTGGTGGGAGTGGGCTCGGTCGCGTTCTGGACGGTGCTGTTGACGGGGCTTTATCCGATCTGGTTCGCGCAGAGCTCTCTGGCGCAGGCGGACATTTTTGCCGCCGCGTGTTCGTTGTGGGGACTGGTGTACGCGCTCCCAAGCCGGGGGAGGGTGCCGTGGGCTGCTGCATTGTGGTTTTCAGCGGCCGCGCTTTCGAAGGAAACAGCGATCGTTATCCCGCTAACGCTGGCTGCGGTGAACATCGCGGAGGGTTTCAGGATTGGCGGCACGACCCGCGGCAAATTGTGGCGTGAGGCGGCGTGGTTCTCGATCTGTGTTGTGCCTTTGGCCGGCTGGTATGCATTTCACTACGCGAAGACCGGATTTCTCTTCGGCAATCCGCAGTACCTCCGGTACAACGCAGAGGCGACGCTCACGCCGCTACGCATTCTGGCGGCGTTCGGTCATCGCGTCCTGCACCTGACCGCGCACATGAACCTGTTTGTGCCGGTGCTGATGGCCTTTGCCGCGCTGCTGCTTAGTCCGAGGCCCGACGAGAGCGGCCACGAACGCGCGACGATTGCGCCAGCGGCGCAGATGAGTATTTTCTTTCTGCTCCTGGCAAACGCGGTGCTCTTCAGCGTGCTGGGCGGCGCATTACTGACGCGCTATTTGCTACCGATATATCCGCTGGTGCTGCTGCTGGCGGTGACAACTTTCTATCGGCGCGTGCCCTATTGGCAAGGCCTGGCGCTGATTTCGGCGGCAGCGTTTTTCGTGGGCTTGTTTGTCAATCCGCCGTACGGATTTGCTCCTGAAGACAACCTGGCGTATGCGCGCGTGGTGCGGATGCATGAATCCGGCATCGTGGAGTTGGCAAAGCTGTATCCGGGTGCGACAGTGCTGAGCGCATGGCCAGCGACTGATGAGCTATCGCGCCCCGAGCTTGGATACGTGAAGCATCCGTGGGACGTTGTGGCGATTGATGATTTCTCTGCCGGGCAGGTCGCTCGAGCCGCGCAGGAATCGCAAGAGTACTCGGCCGCGCTGGTGTTCTCAACGAAGTACGATCCGGACTCGCCGCTGGAAAGGCTGAGTGGCGAAGCGCTCGATGAACGCTATTTCGGCCTGCACCACGATCTGCCGCCTGAGCTGATCGCCCGGCAGTTAGGCGGGGACCTGGTTTGGAAGCGCGACGATGACGGAATGTGGATCGCTCTGATCCGCTTCAACCACCCGGTTGAAGCGCTGCTGGAACGGAAATAAACGCTCGGCAAACCGAATCATCGCAGAGAATTCGATCGGCAAACGTGTGCAGAGATTTTTCTCGCAAAATGAGGGAACAGTTTGATTGGGCGTGGTGTCTACACAAGCACAGTGGTACCGAACGGGATGATCGGAAGGACATGAATCCCGCTCCCCGCCTCAGCCTAGGTGGAGCGGCCTGGGCGCGTTCGCCCATTTCGATCTTTGCGAACCTCCCGGCCGGCGCGGCTGAATTGAAGTTTGGGGAGGCGACCATGTTCGAAGACTCCACGTTTGAAACCATGGGCAGGATCCAGACCCGCAGCCGGGGCTGGATGATGGCGACGCTGGCCTTCAACAGCTCCATTCTGCTGGCGCTGGCGATTATCCCGATCATCCACCCTGAGATGCTGCCGCAGCTCACGAGCCCGATTCTGATGGAGGAGCCTGCGCCGGTTCAAGAGATACGGCCGGTGGTGAGGACGGAACAGGCGCCGACCGAGCGGACGGAGATGCCGAACGGGGCGATTCAGGCGCCGTCGACGATTCCGAGGCAGCCCTATATTCCAAGCACACAGGAGCCACCTATTCCCGGCGACTACCCCGGCATAGAGGGCAGGCCGAACGGGATCGGGGGCCCGGACGATCCGTTCGATGGACGCGGGACGCATCCTGACGTGCGGCCGGCGGCGCCGGCGGCGACGCAACACGTGTCGTCAGGCGTGATGCGGGGAATGCTCATTTACAAAGTCGTTCCGACGTATCCGGCGGTGGCGCAGGCCATACGCGCATCGGGTACTGTGGTGCTGCAGGCGACCATCTCGCGCACAGGAGCGATCGAGAATCTGCGCGTGGTGGAAGGCCCAGCGTTGTTGCGGCAGGCGGCGGTCGATGCGGTGAAGCAGTGGCGCTATCGGCCGTACTCGCTGAACGGCCAGCCGGTGGAAGTGGAGACCACCGTGGATGTGCAGTTCACGTTGGATTGAACGCGGAGCGGCGGCGCTCGATTTTTTGCAACCCCACCCTAAAGCTCGCAGCGCCGCAGCGAGTTTTAGAATGGGGCACCCGGCGGAGCTAGATGGGGCACCCGGCGATCGCTCAAGAACGGGGCATTCGCATCAAAGGGTGTGACGATGGCGAGAGCACGGGCTGGTCGGCGACAATGGCTACTGCCATGACACCGACCTCTCGCCGCGATTTCCTGATGCTTGCCTCGACCGCAACCCTTGGAGCTTTTGCCATGCCCGATGCATTACGAGGCGCTGCACCTGTTTCCGCGCGGCGAGGACGCGTGTTTATCGCGTCTCACACGCCGGATGGGATTCTGGCGTTTGACTGGGATGAGGTGACCGCGACGCTGACGCCAACTGGCGTAGCGGCTAAAGTTCCCAATGTGGCGTGGCTTGCGCATTCGAATGGGTTCGTTTATTCGGCGTCAGAGCTGGATACGTTCGAAGGTAAGCCGACCGGGGAAGTGGCGAGCTTTCGCTTGACGGATGGAGCGCTGCAACCGCTTTCGGCGCGAAATTCAGCCGGAACGGGGACGTGCCACGTGGCCGTGGACGCGACGGGCCGCATGCTCGTCGCCGCCGACTACACGGGCGCGAGCGCGGCCAGTTTTCGCATTGAGGACGGCAAGCTGAGCGAAGCCGTTTGGACCGAACACTACACGGAGCACGGACCGAACACTGACCGGCAGCAAACCGCGCACGCGCACTTTGCATCGTTCTCGCCGGACAATCGGTTCGCGTACGTCAACGATCTGGGCGGAGACTGCATTCACATTTACAAGGCCGATCCGGCGACGGCGCGGATGGCGGCGGCGGGGACCTATCGAGGAGCGCCCGGCTCGGGCGCGCGGACGCTGCATTTTCATCCGAATGGGCACACGGCCTATTGCATGAATGAGCTGGTCTCGACTGTCGATGTGCTCGACTGGCATAAGGCCGACGGGTACCTGAAGCTGGTGGATCGAATTGAATTGCTGCCGGCGGATTATCACGGCACGACACGCGGCTGCGACACGGTGATCACGCGCGACGGGCGATTCGTCTACTTCGCCAACCGCGACGACGACTTTTTGTACGCGTTTCGCGCCGATGTGAAGACGGGTAAACTGACGCCGATGAAGCGATCGAATTGCGGAGGAAAGACGCCGCGTAACTTCACGCTCGATCCCACGGAGCGTTGGATTCTGGTGGCGAATCAGGATTCAAATGGGATCAGCGTATTTGCGCGCGACCCCGCGACGGGCGAGCTCGCTAATGAAGTGAAGAGCGGCGTGGAAGTGGAAGCGCCGATGCGGATTCTGTTTGTGTGATCGGTGGTGCTATTTCAGTTCCCGAACCCAGATATTTCTGAAGCTGATCGGCACGCTGGGATCCGGGTGAGCCTGGAGCTTAATTGGCGCTTTGTCGTATTTCTTGTAGAACGGCTTTCCGATGTACAGCGTTTGACCCAGCAGCTCGAAGTGATTCTGCACGAGCACTCCGTTGAAGAACACGGTTGCATAGGCCGGAGTTTTCAACGAGCCATCCTCGTTGAATGTTGGAGCGGTCCATACGACGTCGTAGGTCTGCCATTCCCCGGGCTTGCGATTGGCATTCACCAGCGGAGCGGCCTGCTTGTAGATGCTTGCCGCCTGGCCGTTCACGTAGGTCGGGTTACTGTACGAGTCGAGAATCTGCAACTCATATCCATCATCGTAGGGACCGGTCGAGGCGAGAAACACTCCGCTGTTGCCGCGAGCTTGTCCGCTGCCGGTTATGTTCTGCGGAACCTTCCACTCGAGATGGAGTTGGTAGTTTCTGAACGTCCGCCGGGTTTCAATGTTTCCGACGCCGTGCGCTTTGTTCACCGTCAAAACGCCGTCCACAACGGTCCATTGTGCCGGCGACTTGTCTTTGGTTGAGACCCATTCGTCGAGATTCTTTCCATCGAACAGGACGATTGCATCTGATGGCGGCGCCGCATCGGTAGCGCCAGGTGTAACGACGTCGGGAATCGGCGCCCATACTTCTGTGTCTTCTGGTTTAGGGGCGGAAGGCTGTTGCGCGGAGAAAGAAGATGCGGCGACGATCATGGCAGCGAACGCGAGGAGCTTCAAATCTCGAATGTACATTTTCGTGTCACCCATGCAATCAAGATAGACCGAGGGAGACGCCCGGTGATCGAATTTGTGCTATCCCACCCTAAACGCAAACGCGTTTAGGATGGGGCATCCCTTTTCGTGCGGAGAATGGCGAATTACGCGGCTTGGGTGGCTTCGCCTTTGAGTTGTTCAGCCTGGTAGTGGGCGATGAGCGCGTCGACGATGGGTTGCAGGCGGCCCTGCATCACGAGGTCGAGTTGATGCAGCGTGAGGCCGATGCGGTGGTCGGTAACGCGATTCTGCGGGAAGTTGTAGGTGCGGATTTTTTCGCTACGATCGCCTGAGCCGACTTGTTGTTTGCGGGCTTGAGCGAGTTCGGCGTTCTGCTTTTCCATTTCCATTTCGTACAGACGTGATCGGAGCACGCGCAGGCCTTTTTCGCGGTTTTTGATCTGCGACTTCTCGTCCTGGCAACTGACCACCGTGTTGGTGGGCAGATGAGTGATGCGCACGGCGGAGTAGGTGGTGTTGACGGACTGGCCGCCGGGGCCGGAGGAGCAGAAAGTGTCGATGCGGAGGTCCTTGGCTTCAATCTTGATGTCGACTTCTTCGGCTTCGGGCAGTACGGCAACCGTGATGGCGGAGGTATGCACGCGGCCCTGCTGCTCGGTCTCGGGCACGCGCTGCACGCGGTGCACGCCCGACTCCCACTTGAGCTGCGAGTAGACGCGATCGCCCTCGATGATGGCGATGACTTCCTTGTAGCCGCCGATACCGGACTCCGACATGGACATCACTTCGACCTTCCAGCGCTTCTGCTCGGCAAAGCGCGTATACATGCGGAAGATCTCGGCGGCAAAGAGCGAGGCCTCGTCGCCGCCGGTGCCGGCGCGGATCTCGAGGATGATGTTCTTTTCGTCATTAGGATCCTTGGGCAACAGCATCACCTTGAGCTCTTCTTCAAGGGCCTGCTCGCGCGGCTCGAGCGCAGCAATCTCCTCCTGCGCCATGGCGCGGAGGTCGGCGTCGGTTTCAGCCAGCATGGCCCGCGCTTCGGCGAGGCCCTGGCGGACTTGCTTGAGCTCGCGGTACTTCTCCACGGGAGCTTCAATTTCGCGCACCGCTTTGGCGATCTTCTGGTATTTTTCGTGGTCGCTGACGACTTCGGGCAGGGCGAACTGCGATTGCAAGTCGTTGTAGTGCTGCTCCATTTGTTCCAGGCGATCAATCATGGGCCCTCCGGGCTCCCAGGTCTTGGACGAGCCAAGTGGAAAGTGAAAAAGTGAAGAAGTGAAGGAGTGAAAAAAGACAAAACAAGCGTGTGCGGCGGGAGCCGCTAGAGAAGGGCCGGGATGGGCTGGCGGAGTGCCATTGCAATTCCTATTCTAACGCGAAACCGACTTTGGAAGAAGGACCTAAATCCCGCCCTTGCCAAGCAGGATACCGATGCCGTAGGTGACTGCGCCTTCGACAGCGCCGACGACGGTCATTTCGAGGCCGGAGGACCACCAGGAACGGACGGTGATGAGGGACTTGGCTGCGCCCACGGCGAAGTGCGCGGCGAGCGAGACGACGGCGGCGGCGATGACAGCAGGAATTCCCTGCAAGAAAAAGAAAGGGATGACGGGGATGATGGCGCCGATGGCCGTGGAGAGCGCGCCAGAGCTGGCAGAGACCAGTGGATTGGCCAGAGACTCTTCACTGGAACCGAGGCGCTCAGCCGACAATGCGCGGAGCAACTGCTCTGGGTCGTTGGCGATGTGGTTCACCATGTGAATGGCGTCTTCTTCCGGAAGGCCCTTCACCTGGTAGTAGAGCGAGAGCAGCTCGCGGGCCTCGGGGCCGTTCATCTGGATGGCCTCACGCTCGCGTGCAATTTCAGCGTGATAGATTTCGCGTTCGCTTTTGGCGGCGAGGTAGGCACCGGAGCCCATGGAGAGTGCGGAGGCGATCATGCCGGAGAGGCCAGCGAGAAGAACGTAGTGGCTGGTCTGAGCCGGGTCGCCGAGGGTAGCGCCGGAGACGCCGGAGACAATGCCGAATATGGCGCCAAGGCCGTCATTGACGCCGTAGATGGCGTCGCCGATCCACGATCCCGGCTGCTTGCGGCCCTGGTTGCGCTTGGCCAGCATCTCATCGAGGACTGCCTTGGCGTCAATTTTGTGCGTGCTGGAAGGTGCGGTGTAGTGGCCGCGCAGCAAGGAACCGAGCTCGCGGTAGTGGTCTTTCTCGTCCTGGATGACGTGCTCGAGGATGGCGACAGAGCCTTCGTCGCCGAGGGCCTTCAACTGCTCGCCATAGCGGGCGATGTCGCGACTCTCTTCAATTTCAAGGCGACGCAGAGCCATGCGCATGCCGCCGGCGCGATTGGCCAGCGAGTCAGCTTGTCCGCCGGGGCCACCGGAGTAGACCGGCTCCGGTCCACCGAGCTCCTTGATGCGGCCCTCCCAAAGCGTGGCGTGCTCGATTTCAGCCTGGGCCAGGTGGCGCAGCACTTGCGCGCGGACGGGGTCGGAGTCGCGATCAGCGAGGGTGTTGTAGGTGTGGTAGCCCTCCATCTCGGCTTGCCAGTTGCCTTCGAGGGCGGCAAGGATCTTCTTGTTTCGGGCGCCGCTCAGAATGGCAATGGGCATGGGTTGCACCTCACCTTGAAATGAGGATAACGGATGGCGCGGTCCGGAGGGGTAGAAACGTCCTGGAGCGCATTGGCGCCTTCAGCCTGCCTGTTGCCGTCTCCCGTATAGTGTTGTGTGGGCTGGTAGGTCGATTCTGGAAGCGCGGATCGGTGGCCCCACGAAGTCGCCTGGTTGTGTGCCGGCGATGGCAGGATTCAATCCAGAGAAGCACCGGTCTTGAACCGGAGAAGCATCGATATCGGGAAAGCGGGAAACACAGCTTATGGCAGAAAACTCAAAAACCTCGGCGCCGCTCACGTCGCCTGGCTACTTTATGCCGTTCGTCACTGTCACGGCACTGTTCCTGACGTTCGGTTTTATTACCACGCTGAACATGTCGCTGGTGCCGCACCTGCGGTCGATCTTCAACGTAGGCTACAAGTCGGCGATGTTGGCGGAGTCGGCGTTCTTTCTGGCTTACTTCGTCTTTTCCGCACCGACCTCAAAGCTGATCGAGTGGATGGGCTACAAGAAGACGATGGTGATGTCGCTCTTCATTCAGGTGGTGGGCTGCCTGCTGTTTATTCCGGCGGCTAACCTGGTGAACTTCCCGCTCTTCCTGACCGCCTGCTTTGTGGTGGGCGCGGGCGTGACCGCACTGCAGACTTCGGTGAACCCGTATGCTGCGATTCTGGGTCCGGAGGCGAGCGCTCCGGTGCGGCTGACGCTGGCACAGGCATTCAACTCAATTGGCACGACTGTAGCGCCGGTTTTCGCCGGCGCGTTCATCCTGACCGATCCCACGAAATTTGCAACACCGGCGGCCATTGCGAACACGGTTCGCGCGCCTTACATCGCGATTGCCGGCGCGCTGCTCGTGCTCGGGATCGCGGTGGCGTTTTCTCGTTTGCCCCACATTGACCAGCCGCCATCGTCGCACGCGGCAGAGGGCAAGCAGGCGAGCCGCAGCGTTTGGAGCTATCGGCACACGGTGCTGGGGGCTCTAGGGATTTTCTTTTACGTGGGCGTTGAAGTCGGACTGGCGTCGATCGCGGTGAATTACTTCAAGTCGCAGGGCATGAGCTCGTTCAAGACGGCATCGGACCTGGCGTCGCTCTATTGGTTTGGCGCGCTGGTGGGGCGTTTGCTTGGTTCCTGGATTCTGACCAAGGTCAAGTCGGGCAAGCTGCTGGGGATCTTCGGATTCGCGGCGTCCGCGCTGCTGATTATTTCGATGTCGACTTCGGGCAATGTGGCCATTTGGACGATGGTGCTGTGCGGCTTCTTCAACTCCATCATGTTCCCGAACATTTTTACACTGGGCATCGCCGGTTTGGGACCGATGACGAGCAAGGGGTCGGGGCTGATCATGACGGCGATCGTCGGAGGAGCGATCATTCCAGCGTTGCTAGGCGCGGCGGCGGACAGGTACGGCATCCAGCACGCGTTCGTGATTCCGCTGATTTGCTACCTCTACATTGCTTGGTACGGGCTGTGGGGATCGAAGCCCACGAAGACAGCTGTCAGCTCTTAGCTATTCGCTTTTAGCTGGGGCGTGCGAGGCCCTTCGGTTTACGCCGAGGGGCTTTTGCGTTTCAGGATTCGGGATTGGGCGCGGGATGAGGTCCAATTCCGAGCGGGGCGGCGATGAAGCGCAAAGCCAAATCGGATGCAGCGAAAGGGCGCGGCGGACCGTGGCTCATTGTTGTCGCGGCTTTGATTTTTGTGGTGATTCTGATTGTGCGCATGCTCGTGTTTGTGACGCCGCACGGGCGACATCATTTTTAGGGCGTGCGTGTCGCGGCGGCCGCGGCTTCCACTTCGCGCCATTCTCCGTCCGGGAACTTGATTCCGGCGGCGGCGACGTTCTCCTCAAGATGCGCGACCTTGGACGTGCCGGGAATGGGCAGCAGGACTGGTGAGCGGTGTAGCAGCCACGCCAGCGAGAGCTGCGAGACGGAAACCAGATGGAAGCCGGCGATGCGGATGAGTTCCTGTGCGGCAGGGTGCTCGGGTTTGAGGAGCTTGCCGCCGGCGTTGGGATACCAGGGCAGAAAGGCGATGCCACGGCGCTCGCAGTAGTTGAGCGTTTCCTCGTGGCGGCGGTCGGCGAGCGAGTAGCGGTTTTGGACGGAGACGATGGGGACGATTTTTTCGGCGGCTTCGATTTCGGCTGGGCTGACTTCGCTGAGGCCGATGTGCCGGATCTTTCCCTGTTCCTGCATGCGACGGAGCGCACCGAAGGATTCTTCGAGCGGCGTACGCGGGTCGATGCGATGGAGTTGGTAAAGTTCGACGCGTTCGAGCTTGAGGCGGCGGAGGCTCATTTCGACACACTGAATCAAATAGCCGGCACGGCCTACATATTCGGTTTTGGCGGGGCCTTGGCGGGTGATGCCGCCCTTGGTGGCGATGACCACGCCCGGACGGTAAGGGGCGAGCGATTCGCCGATGAGGCGCTCAGCGATTTCGGGGCCGTAGGCGTCAGCCGTGTCAATGAGGGTGACGCCGAGATCCACAGCGCGGCGCAGCACTCGGCGGCATTCGGCTTCGTCGGACGGCCCGCCCCACGCGCCTTCGCCGACCAGGCGCATGGTTCCATAGCCCAGACGATGGACGGGCAAGTCGCCGCCGATAAGGAATGTTCCGCTCAAAGCGGCCGAAATGGTTGGCGAACTCATGACAATTTTGATGCTAACGGCGAGTGGCGGCGTGGGACAATGTGAGGGTTTGAGTGCCAGCGTCTGCGCGAAGGGTTCGTCGGTCCGGAACCGGCCGGGCGGGGTCTGCGTACCTAACATCGAGGCAAGAGCTAATTCACGGCAGGTAAGGAGCGCAACGACATGAGCACGTACACGTACCCCAACGCGCAGGCCATCTTCTACCAGCAATACAACGCGGCGCGCCGCGATGAGGTCGTAGGCATTTTGCTTGCGCTGTTCCTGGGCGGATTTGGCGTGCATCACTTTTATCTGCGTCGGACGGGACTGGGGATTCTGTATATCTGCTTCTGCTGGACCGGGATTCCCTCGCTTCTTGGGTTGATTGAGTGCTTCTTCATGCCAGGTCGCGTGCGCGAGTTCAACTCGATTCAGGCAGCTGCGATTGCAGCGTCCCTGGGGATTCCGGTGCCGGGATGGGGACAGGCGCCGGTGAACGTGACGGTCAATATGCAAGCCGCAGGTGCTATGCCGGCCCCGGGCGCTATGCCGCCTGCGGGCGCTGTTCCCGGGCCGATGGTTAACGCGCCGACGGCGCCGCCTCCGATTCAGACTGCGGTCGCAGCGTACCCACCGACTGTTGCTCCAGTGACGACGTGCGGGAACTGCCAGCGCACGAATGTGGCGGGCGCGCGGTTCTGCTCCGGGTGCGGACAGGCGCTGTAAAAGCAGGGGTCGGGTTCCAGGGGTCAGCGCTCAGGGATCGCGGCGTGTTCGGCTCTCGATCCGCCTTCGTGCGCACAATGCTTACAATCTGAAGTTGAGGCACCCATGACAACTTACCGCGCCGTCATGCTGACCCGGAAGGGTGGCCCGGAAGTTCTACAGGTGGTCGATCTGCCTTTGGAGGCTCCCGGTCCGGGCGAACTTCGAGTTCGCGTTTCGGCGGCGGGAGTAGGCGCAACCGACGTGACAATGCTCAATGGGAACTACCCGTTTGCGCCGAAGATTCCCTTCGTGCCCGGATACGAGGCAGCAGGGGTAGTGGATGCAATCGGCGCAGGCGTGAGCGGCTTTGCGCTGGGACAGCGAGTGGCCGCGCTCACGGTCTACGGTGGGTTTGCGGAGTTCCTGACGCGCGGTGCAGAGCATTTTCTACCCGTGCCCGAGGGCGTCGAGGACCGCGACGCGGCGGCGGTGATCCTGAACTTTGCGACGGCCTGGCAAATGATTCATCGAGTGGCGAAAGTGCGAGGGGGCCAGACCGCGCTGGTCACTGGAGCGAGCGGCGGGGTGGGCATCGCCGCTCTGCAACTGCTCAGGCTTGCGGGTTTAAAGGCATATGGTGCGGCATCGGCTAGCAAGCATGAACTCGTGCGCTCGCTTGGGGCCATTCCAATTGATTACAGGGAAGGCCGTCTGGACACACTTGCAAGGCGTGCTGAACCCGGCGGAGTTGACTTTGTCTTCGATGCGGTAGGAGGAGCGAATATCGGCGCCTGCATCCGTTCTCTGCGCCGGCGAGGGATGGTTGTCGGCTTTGGTTTCATGGGCGCTCCCGGAGTATTCGCGAAGATCTCCATGTTCGCGAATCTCTTTGTCGGTGCGCGCCTCCGCGGCCGCCGCGGTGATTTCTACGGCATATCTGCGCTTTACCGGAAGGATCCCAGGCCTTTTCGTGAAGACATGCCGAAGATCTTTGAATTGCTCAGGAACAAGAAGATCGACCCGGTGATCAAGTACACCTTCCCGCTGCTCGAAGCGAGAAAAGCAATTGAGTTGCTGATTTCAGGTTCCGCAACGGGCAAGATTGTCCTGATCAAGGGCGTGGATGGCTGATCCGAGCTTAACCGCTACATATTCGCGTGGCCGGAGCGCATGCTCTCGTTGAATTTCGGCTTAGAGAAGTCGAGCGCAGCTTCGAGTGCTTCCTGATAATCGGCGGCGCGCTCCATGAGCGCGGGAGTGGCGGCGGCGAATTCGCCTGAGAGCACCATCAGTCCTTCGCCGGCCTCGTCGCCGGCCATGCGCAGCAGATCGGCCTCGGTGGTGTTCAGGTACTGCGCGTCGCGCGGATCGGCGATCCAAACCGGCTTGCCCTCGCCTAGCACCCCCGAAAGCCAGTAAACCTTGCTGAGCAGATAGCGGAGCCGCTCATTATCGTCAGTCTCAGTAAAGATGAACTTCTTTTGCCAGCGGCTGTAGTAGCGCGTGGTGACAGGGACGGGCTGGCGGTTGCCGGATTTCACGAACTCGAGCTGGCCCATGTCGACTGTTTTGCGGATGGCGTTGTAGACGAAGGTTTCCGCGTAGGGCTGCTCCATTTCGGGAACGATTTCAGCAAATGTGAGGGTGACGGCCGCGGAGATTTTGGCGTGGAGATTGTGCACTCCACCGTCGGCCACGTGAATTTCGCCGTGGACAAGGTGCGTGTCGGCGCCTGAGGTCGAAGTGTGAAACGGCCAGCGGAAATCCCTGAAAGAGAGGGGCAGGCCGCCGAGGGTGACATAGCAGTCGGGATGCGGATTGCGCAGCCGCTTCGCCTCGCCGGCCAGGTGCGCGGTCATTTCGGGCAGCAAGTTCGGCTTATCGAAGTCGAAGGCGTCGCTCAACTGGAGCTGGAGCGACCGGCCAACGGACTCGGCGCCGGGCAGACCAAGCTCGAAGACGGCGGTGGGATGGCCGCTAAAATCGGCGCCCTGCTTGACGGAGATGAGTACCATGCCGGCCTTGGAGGCGGCCGATTCGAGCGATGAGACGAGGGAAGTCTTGAGATCGGAGGTCATGCGCGGGGAATCCTGTGTCGGAAATCGATGCAGAACCATTGTAGCTTCCAGATTCTAGCTTCCAGTTCCCAGCCTCCAGCTTCGAGCCTGAGCGGGGTAGACACGCGGTTTTGGTTCTCGACCGGGAAGTGTATGCAATGGCGTTTCAGAGCGCGTCGTATATCCCATTTACAATGGCAGTCGTGACCTCCGAGACCTCGAAACACATCATTCTCGCGGAAAATCTGACCAAAGTTTATGCAGCAGGCCGCATCCAGGTGGCGGCGGTGCGCGGAGTTTCGCTGGCCATTGAGCCAGGCGAGTTTGTGGCGATTGTTGGGCCGTCGGGGTCTGGTAAGTCCACTCTTTTCTATTTGTTAGGTGGGTTGACGCGGGCCACCGAAGGGCGTGTGGTGATTGACGGCATCGATTTTGCCTCGCTCAGCGATGCCGAGCGCACCCGGCTGCGCAAGCACCGTATCGGCTTTGTTTTCCAGAAGTTCAACCTGCTGCCGACGCTTTCGGCGATGGGGAATATCGAGATTGCTTATTCGGTGAGTGGGCGCAAGGAACCGATGGACCGAAAGTATCTGGATCATTTGAGCGAGATGCTGGCGATCAAGGGAAGGCTCGACCACCGGCCGGCTGAGTTGAGCGGGGGAGAACAGCAGCGAGTGGCGATCGCCAGAGCGCTTATTACAAGGCCGGCAATCGTGCTGGCGGACGAGCCGACAGGGAACCTGGATACGAAGAATTCGGACGCGGTATTGCAGATGCTGCTTCGGTCGAACCGGGAACTGGGGCAAACGACGCTGATGATTACCCACAATCCTGAGGCGGCGGCTATCGCGGGGCGAATCTTATATATGCGGGACGGGCAGATTGTGAAGGAAACAGCCGGATCGGGGCCGGTGGCGCTCCAGCAACCCGTCTCCTCGAGTCCCTTATAGCCCGCGCTCAAGCGTTGACTCCACAGGTTTTTCTTGGTATCTTTGAAAGGTTCGCAAGAACACCGCCTGAAGTGTGTGTGAACGAGACACGAAGAAGGGCGGGGTCAGGAAATTCTCCGAGCAGGTTGGAACAGACGGAGAGATTTCCAGGGCCAGGTGAAATCGGCCGGCCAGACAAGTTTCCGGAGTGGCTCTCTTCTTGCGGAGGGCAGGAAACATTCGCGGCAGTAATTGCATCGGCGGCCCGCGCGTTCCCCACCTTGGAGGGGCTATGCGGGCCGGAATCGACGAAACGGAATTGGCTCCCGTTTTATAGGGACGACCGGTCACCGTCGCGGTTCTCGTCTGAGAGTGGAACGAAGACAGACGCGAAGCAGCTACCTGGGGCTTCTCTGTGTGTTTGGCTGCCGAAATGCCAATCAAACCCAGAAGGGCCTGAAGGGCGTGTGCGGCTGTGGAGCGTGCATTAAAGGTTTTTTGAAGTAAGGAGCTGCGGTTTGCCAACTTTTAATCAACTTGTTCGCAAGGGGCGTACGGCCCCCCGTTACAAGACGGCGTCGCCTGCACTGCAGGCATCGCCGCAGCGGCGCGGCGTGTGCACGCGTGTGTATACGCAAACGCCCAAGAAGCCGAACTCGGCGCTGCGCAAAGTGGCCCGTGTGCGGCTGACCAACGGGATTGAAGTGACCACCTACATTCCCGGCATCGGCCACAACCTGCAGGAGCACTCGATTGTGCTCATTCGCGGGGGCCGCGTGAAGGATTTGCCGGGCGTGCGTTATCACGTGGTGCGGGGAACGCTGGATTCAGTGGGCGTAACGGCCCGCTCGCAGAGCCGGTCGAAGTACGGCGCAAAGCGCGCCAAGGGCGGCGCGACGAAGTAAGGCGCTCCGCGCTCTCGTGTGTTGGACGAGGGGCGAGGCTTGGGAAGTGGCAATAGACGCGAACGCGCGAGGATTTTGAGGATTTATGCCGAGAAAAGGGCACATTGCGAAGCGGGAAGTGGCGCCGGATCCGGTGTACGGATCGACTCTGGTGACCAAGTTTGTGAACTCCATGATGTGGGGCGGCAAGAAATCGACCGCTCAAGGCATCTTTTACCAGGCGATGAAGAACCTGGAGGAGAAGGGCGGCGGAGACGACGCGCTGAAGCTCTTCAAGAAGGCGGTGGAGAACTGCAAGCCGCTGCTTGAAGTGAAGACGCGGCGCGTGGGCGGCGCCAACTATCAGGTGCCGATCGAAGTGAATGCGGACCGCAGAACTTCGCTGGCCATCCGCTGGCTGATCACCTACGGGCGCAGCCGAGGCGAGAAGGGCATGACCGACAAACTGAGCAACGAACTGCTGGATGCGGCCAACGGACGCGGCGCGGCCATGAAAAAGAAGGAAGACGTGCACCGCATGGCCGAGGCCAACAAGGCCTTTGCGCACTATCGGTGGTAGAGAAACAGGGACGCAGGGACTAGGGACTTAAGGACTCATTAACCGCGGGAAAGACTTCTCGCAAGGAATGGCAATCGTGGCTCGCACCGTACCTCTAAATCGCTGCCGGAACATCGGGATCATGGCGCATATCGACGCCGGAAAGACGACAGCGACAGAACGCATCCTGTTTTATACCGGCATCACGCACCGGCTGGGAGAGGTGCATGAAGGCACGGCGACCATGGATTACATGGAGCAGGAGCAGGAGCGCGGCATCACGATTACCTCGGCGGCGACAACCTGCATATGGAACGACGTCCGCATCAACATTATTGATACCCCCGGCCACGTGGACTTTACCGCCGAAGTGGAGCGCAGCCTGCGCGTGCTCGACGGCGCGGTGGCGCTGTTTGATTCCGTCAGCGGTGTGCAGCCTCAGACTGAGACTGTCTGGCGGCAGGGCGACAAGTACAAGGTTCCCCGGATTTGCTTCGTCAACAAGATGGACAAGAACGGCGCGGACTTCGAGCATGTGCTCGAGACCATCCGCAAGCGGCTGGGCGCGCGGCCCGTGGCTCTGCAGATTCCCGTTGGCGCCGAGGCGAACTTCAAGGGCGTTGTCGATCTGATTGAGATGAAGGCCATTCTCTGGCACGACGAGACCCTGGGCGCCGAGTTTTCGATCGAGCCGATTCCCGCCGATCTGCAGAAGAAGGCCGAGGCGTTCCGGTTGCAGTTGATTGAAGTCATCGCCGAAACCGACGATGTGCTGCTGGAAAAGTTTCTGGAAGGCGAAACGCCAACGGTGGATGAGCTGAAGGCCGGTATCCGACAGGCCACCATCGACCTGAAGGTCTTCCCGGTGATTTGCGGAAGCGCCTTCAAAAACAAGGGCATTCAGACGCTGCTTGACGCGGTCGTCGATTACCTGCCCAGCCCGCTCGACAAGCCTCCGGTTGAGGGCATCAATCCCGACGATCACTCCAAAATTGAAAAGCGCAAGCCGGACGACAACGAGCCGCTTTCTGCGCTGGCCTTCAAAGTCATCAACGATCAGTATGGGAAGCTCTTCTTCGTGCGCGTCTATTCCGGCTCGCTCAAGACCGGTGACACAGTGCTGAACCCGCGCACCGGCAAGACCGACCGCATCGGCCGCCTGGTGAAGATGCACGCTATCAAGCGCGAGGATGTGACCGAGATTCTGGCCGGCGACATCTGCGCCTGCCTGGGCGTCAAGGATTTGAAGACCGGCGACACGCTTTGCGATCCGCATCATCCGATTGCACTCGGCGCGATCACGTTTCCCGACACGGTAATTTCGGTAGCAATTGAACCCAAGACCAAGGCCGATCAGGAAAAGATGGCGATGGCGCTGTCGCGGCTGGCGGACGAAGATCCGACCTTCAAGGTGCGGACCGACGAAGACTCGGGCCAAACGATCATCAGCGGCATGGGCGAGCTGCATCTCGAGATTCTTGTGGACCGCATGAAGCGCGAATACAAGGTGGAAGCCAATGTCGGCGAGCCCAAGGTTGCTTTCCGCGAGACCATCCGCAAAAAGGCCGAGGCTGAAGGCAAATACATCCGCCAGACCGGCGGCTCGGGCAACTACGGCCATTGCAAGCTGCGCGTGGAGCCGAACGAGCCCGGCAAGGGCTACGAGTTTATCAATGACGTCAAGGGCGGCTCGGTGCCCAAAGAGTACATCAAGCCCATCGATCAGGGCGTGCGGGGCGCGCTCGAGCTGGGCATTCTGGCCGGCTACCCCATCGTTGACGTGAAGGTGACACTTTACGACGGCAGCTATCACGAAGTGGATTCGAACGAGATGGCCTTCAAGTTTGCCGGCTCGATTGCGTTCAAAGAAGCGGCCAGGCATGCATCGCCGGTGCTGCTGGAGCCGGTGATGGCGGTGGAAGTAACAGTGCCCGAGGAGTTCATGGGCGTGATTATCGGCGACATCAACTCGCGTCGCGGGCGGATCGAGGGCATGGAGCACGCTGCCGGTTCGCAGGTGATCCGGGCGATGGTTCCGTTGAAGGAAATGTTCGGCTACGTGAACGAAATTCGCTCGTCCACGCAGGGCCGGGCGTCGTATTCAATGCAGTTTGCGCGCTACGAAGAGGCGCCGCGCATGATTGCCGACGAAATTATCGGCAGGGCGCAAGGCAAGTAAGGTTTTGGGGCTGGAGCCGGACCGCCGGCGCCCTGAGAAGCAACGAGCAGTACAAGCGATGAAAGGGATTTGGGATTTTTATGGCGAAGGAAAAGTTTGATCGTTCGAAGCCGCACGTGA